>Ga0105046_10000123_pt1 | contig 87083 bp, 81 predicted proteins | sample MAT03_FD_78385 | JGI IMG/M metagenome (GOLD analysis project Ga0105046, IMG submission 78385) | Freshwater microbial communities from Lake Fryxell liftoff mats and glacier meltwater in Antarctica - MAT-03 (megahit assembly) | ecosystem: Environmental > Aquatic > Freshwater > Ice > Liftoff... | reverse complement strand
TCGTGCTGGTTACGCCGCGCAGAATTTCTCCGTCATCCGGCAGCTTTCCTTGAATCTTCTCAAGTCGGTTCCCAATGCCAAGGGTGGCATCAAATCTCGCCGTCTCCGCTGTGCATTGGACCATGACTTCCTCTTGCAAGTCGTGACCTCTTCCCCAGGGCTAAAGTGATGCGATTGCCCTGGCGTTCCGTGGGGGACAGGCCGCGTGCGATCTCGATCTCGGCTTCAAAGTGAATGTATGAGTGACCTTGTCATGTTCGAAGGCCGCCCCCGACGAGCCGTGCGCGCGTTCGAGGAAACGTTCATGCCTCGCCGTTGGGTGGTGTTGTAGGTGGGCTGGGGACTGCGCCACACGTTTCGATGAATTTCCTCCAGATTCGTGGAACGGTTCGCCTATTCGCGGCAACATGGGACGCATGTTTTCACGAAAGCTTGCTCGAAGGTTCATGGCGGTCGCGCTGCCCACCGCGTTTTGCGGTCTGACGCTCGGCGTTTTTTCCGCCCGCACGCAGCCTGCCAACGCTCAATCTATCGCCGAATTGCGCGGGACGAAGCTTTTGCCGAATGCGATCTGGTTTCAAGATCTCGACTGGAAATTGGGGGGACAACGGTTGCGCCCCAATCGATCTGCGAAAGATACGCCCATCTCGATCGATGGGTTGATCTACGAACGCGGTTTGGGCGGAGCGGGCGAAGGACGTTTGCTGGTTAAACTGGATGGGCTTGCGCGCAGGTTTGTCGCGGTCGTTGGGATAGATGACGTCGAAAAATCCAATGGCACAAAACGCTTTGAATTGTGGCTTGACGGAAAAAAGGCAGCGGAAACCGGCATCATCGTGAAGGGCAAGGCCGAGTTGATGTCGGTTGATCTCACCGGCGCGCGCGACATGGAATTGCGCGTGTTGTTCGGCGGCGAAGACAGCGACTGGGATCGCTACGATTTGGGTGGCGCGCAATTGGTTCTGGAAGAAGCGGCGTTCAAATCAGGCGCGAGGCCAAAGCCCTACCGCCCCGATCCACCTCCGCCACCCGAGCCCACCTTGCCGATCGCATCTTCGGTTAGACACGAGGTATCGATCAACGGCCCACGCGTGGTGGGTGGCGGTCCCGGACGGCCGTTCATCTATCGCATTCCGATCTCGGGCGACGGACCGTTCAAGATTTCCGTGCGACGATTACCGAAGGGGTTGTCGGTGAGCACCGATGGCGTGATCTCAGGAACGTTGCCGGCTGCGCGTCGCTATGAACTGGATATTTCAGCGCAGGGTCCAAACGGAAAAGCGCGCCGCGGGCTGCAATTGTGGGTTTCTTCAGAGACGGCGGCGCGATCGCCCACACCCCCGATGGGATGGAACGCGTGGAATGCGTGGGGCATGGCAATCGATCGCGACAAAGTGCGTGCGGCTGCGGATAACATGATCAAAAGCGGGTTGGCTTCTCATGGGTACCGCTACATCAACATCGACGACGGATGGCAAGGTGTGCGCGCGGGCTCGGGCGAGATTCAACCGAATGCAAAATTCACGGACATGAAGGGTCTGGCCGATCACGTTCACAGTTTGGGTTTGCGGATCGGCATCTATTCGTCGCCGGGGCCCAAGACGTGCGGGGGTGTTGAGGGAAGTTATCAACACGAAGTGCAAGATGCTCGCACGTACGCGGCGTGGGGCTTCGACTATTTGAAGTACGATTGGTGTTCGTATGACGAAATCAAAAAAGACTGGAGCATTGGCGAACAACGCAAGCCTTACGAAGTAATGGGCGCCGCTTTGGGGGCGCTGGATCGTGACGTTGTATTTAGCCTTTGTCAGTACGGACACGCGCGGGTGTGGAACTGGGGTGCGCAAGTTGGGGGCACTTTGTGGCGGACCACCAGCGACATTTCGGATTCATGGCAAAGCGTGGAAAACATCGGATTCGCGCAGGCCGGCAAGGAGGCTGCTGCTGGCCCGGGGCGGTTCAACGATCCGGATATGTTGATCGTCGGCAACGTCGGTTGGGGACCAAAGTTGCATCCCACGAAGCTGTCGGGCAATGAACAAATCCTGCACATCACCCACTGGAGCATGTTGGCGGCCCCGCTTTTGATCGGCGCCGATATGTCCGCGTTGGATGCGTTCACGATCGATCTGTTGAGCAACGATGAAGTGATAGCGGTCGATCAAGATCCCTTGGTCAAGCAAGCAGCACGGATTTCCACCGACGGTCAAACCGAAGTGTGGTCGCGCAAGTTGTTCGACGGCACAACAGCCGTTGCCTTGTACAACCGCGGGCCGAAAGGCATACGTGTGACGGCGCACTGGAAAGACATCGGCGTTAAGGGACAACAGCCTGTGCGCGATCTGTGGCGGCGCAAGGACCTCGGGCGCTTCAAGGACACGATCGCGTTGGACGTACCGCAACACGGCGCGATCATGTTGAAGATCGGTAAGCCGCGGGTGAAATAGGATTCAAGCAGGGCTCGGGGCAAAGATCACCAAACACGTCACGCCCCACTCGTTCGCCACCCACCGGATCACGGAAAATTTGGGAGACGGTGAAACAATCGGAAAAATTCCGACGGGTTGTGCGAAGACGAATATTGTGGGTTGCGGTTGTTCAGCTGGATAACCTGGACGCTTCCATGGTAGCTCTCGGCCCGACCGCCGAGTATCTCGGAAACGGAATCAAATCCCTTGCCCAGTTGGGCGCCGCAAACGGGGCCGATTTGTTTATGTGGGCGTTGGGACTCGGTACTGAACGATTCTTCGAGGGCAGCGATCGCCTCGGCTGCGGATCAACCATTGGTATTACGGTGGGTCGGCGGACCTGGACCTCGCTTGCGCTCGGAACCAGGCCGCTTGGCTTCATGACTGTCCCAAACTCGCGCCCAGGTCGTCCAGTTGCTCGAGGGTCTCGCTGATCCCACAATTCTCTCCAGAGGCCATGGCAGCGTCGAGCGATTCCTTCGAGGGATAGAGCTCATCTTTGACCAGCAGCGTCTTGTCACCTTTTTCATCGAAGGTCACTGTGGTCACGGCCCCACCGTTATCACCTTCGTCATTGGTCCAGACGAGGCGCGAGTGCGGTGTCACTTCGATGTACTTGCCGAAGACCTCCATTGATTCTGAGGCACCGAAGCCGAACACCAAACGGTACTTGCCCCCGACACGAACATCCATCTCGCAGGAAAGCAGGGAAATGCCGATCGACTTGGGTACCCACCACTGCTTGAACAGATCGGGCTTGGTCCACGCCTCGAACACGAGGCGCGCCGGCCCGTTGATGGTTCGCGTGACGACCAGCTCACGCTCGGACTTCCGTTCAACCGTAGTACGATTCGCCGTGGGGGTAGGACCGGCCAGAAGCCCTTCTTCCAAACGAAATTTTCCGACGTTTCGCACGCTCAGTCGGAATCTAATCGACCTTTTGCGGCTCGTGCTCAAGCTTCAATGACTGCGCCCAAGGCACCAATGTCACTTTGACCCTGGGCAAGACCGTGCAAGGCGTGCGACATTGGGGTCTTCGGCGTTGGCGAGCTTTTTAGGTCAACGCCAAACCGTCAGGCGGCATTCGTACACCTATGAACCACTACGCATCTTTCTGACAGCGATTCGCAGCACTGCGAATTCACGTCTTTGTTCTTCTGCCGCTGGCGTTCGCCGATGCGGCGTTCGCCGATGCGGCGCCGCCGGACCAGAACCGCATCTCGGTGGACCTTGGGGTCGCTTCTGCAGTGGGCGGTCTGGGGGTCACTTATAGCTACTTCGCCGATGATTCGCTGGGACTGGAAGCGGGGCTGGGGGTGGGGGCGACGGGCCTGCAACTCTCGTTAATGCCCAAACTCAGACTGGGTGCTGGCCGACACCGGTTCGTGGCGGGCGCGGGCCTATCGGCGGGGATCTATGCAGGCGTTGGAAATACCGGTCCGGAGCACCAGCCGCATCCCGATGTCGTTTGATTCTTGAACGCGGATGTCCTGGGCTACGAATACCGGTCCGAGAGTGCCTTCGCTTTTGGATTTGCCCTCGGCTTGACCACCAACCTCAATCGTTTTCACTGGGACGTTGCCGACATCGGATCGACCGAGCCCGCGTGGAGCGTGTTCCCGCAGGCCCGCGTTTCCTTCGCGCGCTGGTTTTGAGGCGGCGTCGCCGGACCAATCCAGCGATCAATCGATGCGGTGGAAGCAGGTGTAGGTGGCCCCGTTGTCCAAGCTGTCGCAACGGACGCCGGCGGAGAAACCACAGCAAGTATCGCGCACGGGATCACATGCGGCGTTGGTCGCGATGCACATGCCCGCGTCGGGCGTCGGGGGCCGCACGCCCGCATCCGGAGGCGGCAGTTGATCGCGCACATCCTGGGTCCAGTAGGCGCGGTGGTTGTCCTCGTTCAGCCCCTGAAATTGCAGGCGGAACGCTGGATAACTGGGGTCGATGCCCTGGCCGATTTTCGATAGATCAACCGCGGCCACCCAGATCTGTTGCGTGCCTTCATCCAGCGCCACGCCATATTCGCGTTTCGAATTGAACGCCACCCAGTTCAGATCGCCGGGTGGCGCCCAGGTGGGTTGGTCGTTTTGATGGCGACCATCCCCGGTTGCATTGGAAACCACGCGGTTTGCGCCAATCAATTCGACCGGTGTTCCGCCGGCCGAGGGTACCAGCCACAACTGGGCCGAGCTGTCCCCGTGGCCGCCTTTTTCCCCGCGCGAGAACGCAATCCAATCGCCCTGCGGCGAGTGCATGGGGAACAAGTTGGTGGGGCTGGTTTTCTCACCAGGCTTCGCCATCGCCGCCACCAATGTTTTGGGCGCGCCCCACGCCGTTCCGTTCCACGACATCGTGGCCAGGCTTGCACCTGCGGGGCCATCGCCTTTGCCGGTGGCGAACACGACCTGGTTGTTCATCGGCGACCAATCGGGATGCGTCGCTGGCACATTGCCAAGTGGCAGATCCATCTGGAACATCCCGGTCAAGAGATCGACCATCCACATCTTGCCTCCCCATGCCGCAATGACGTGTTTGTCGTCCGGCGAAATAGTGGCGAAGCCGTGGCTCCTGGTATTGGTCACTTGCTTGACGAGCGGCTTGGGTGGCGCTTTGGCGGTCACCTCCATGATCCAAAGGCTATCGCCCGAATCGGCTTTTACGGGTGCGGCCATGTAGCGTCCATCGCGTGAAACCACGTGGCAAGCGACGCACGAAACGCCGTCGGCGGGATTCTGGTAACGCGTGGAGGGCCTGCCGGTCAGGTAATCCTCGGGCTGCGCCGAGGCGACATTGGCGCGGCGAATGCCGGCCGAGGTGGTGGCCCAGTAAAAGATCGCGCCCGACACGGGTTCGCGCGAGAAACCGAGCGTGATGACAGCCGAGCGTCGCACCGTGGGCGGCATGGTGGATTTATCGAGCCCATCCACCACGACGGTGACGGTTTGCCCGGCGTTGGCGCCAGCGATGGCATTCCACGCCGCTTCATCGGCCTGCCAGCAACCGGCTTGCGCATTGCGCGCGCAGTCTGGGTGCATGCCGTTGCCAAAGACCGTGACGTTGGACCGGGGTCCGGAAATCGTAATACGGAACTCGGAGTGGCCGCCGCGCTGCCATTGAAAAAGCGTGCGGTAGATGTTGCGCGGGAAACGCGTTTGATCGCTGGGGTAAACCCAGACCGGTACCGCACCCATCGTGGTGGGTGTGCCGGTCCACATCGCGCCCGTGCCTGGCGTGCCGAAGGTGAAGTCGCCTCCCGGCAGAGGCGGGGTGGGTCCACCGACACTGCCGTCCGTGCCGGGGTTGGAAGCGCTGCCATCGCCAATTGCAACGTTGGCATCTTTGGTAGCGCCATCACTGGCGCCGCCCTGGCCCGACGACCCACCCGAATCATTGCACGCCGCTGCAATCACAATGGCGGCAAGGCAATACACACCCGCATGCGACTTTTGCATGGCTCGTATCGTGTTTTGGCGTGATCGGGAATGTGGGGGAAATCCCACCGCGCGCTATTGCTGATGGCGATGATTGCGGCGTTTCTTCACCGCGTACAGGTACGCGAATCATCAACTTTCCATTTGCGATAGGGCGTTCGATGCGCCGTGTGGAAAAAGCGCCGGCGCGGTCGATCAGGTTCCGACGGGCTAGCGAGTAACGCGAGGTCTCTTGATGGTGTATATTTCTGGTATATACGTTGATCGTGCCTGACTTTCCTGACACCCTTGCGCATTGCGCAGGATTTCAATGGGACGATGGCAATGCAGACAAGAATTGGGAGCTTCACCAAGTCTCGCTGGGCGCAGCAGAACAAACTTTTTTCAATCGTCCGATCATGGTTGCTCCAGATAAAAAGCATTCGGAAAAGGAACTGCGCTTTGCCGCGCTTGGAAAAACTGACGCGCACCGTCTGCTCACGATCATCTTTACGATTCGGGGAAACTTGGTTCGAGTTATTTCGGCGAGAGACATGAGTCGGCGAGAAAGGGCGGCCTATGAACAAGCGACCTAAGAAAAGCAAGATGGCCACGCCACACTTCTCCAACGAGGACGCCGAGCGGAAGTATTGGGCCGACCACGACGTGACGGACCACTTCGACTGGAGCAAGGCCGTCCAGCCGACGTTTCCGAATTTGAAGCCATCGACAACTGCCATCTCCTTGCGGATTCCCGTCTCCATGCTGGAGGAGTTGAAGGCTCTTGCGAACAAGCAGGACGTTCCGTATCAGTCCTTGATGAAGCTCTACCTCAACGATCGGATCAAACGCGAACGTAAGGCTTCGTGATGCCGCACCCGGCGGTTGCGGACGGACAGCGCGTCGGTCGCTTTGCTCATCGGTTCAATCGGGCAGCGCCATTAAGAGCGATCGATTTGCTGTTCTTTTTTCCGTTGGGCCTTCTCGACGGCTTCTTGAATCCGTTTCTCACGGGTTTCAGATTTGGACGCGTCGTCGATGCGCCGGACGGTGTAGTTCTGCTGGCCGGGCGGAAGCGACTTGAAGTCTTTTAGGACTCGCTCGGATCGAAGGGCGCTCATTGGGTCCTTGGGGATCGTCACGTGCGATCACCGTCTTTGATCTTCGTCTCTTTGCGGACCTTCGCACGAATGCAGCATGTAGTGCTGCCCTCCGCCGGCGGGAAAGAGGCTCACCTTGAAAGGCTCTGAGCCGTTCAAGCGCGCCATAACCAGGACCGCGCTCTTCGTGCCCAAGGATTTCGTGACGCTCGCCGGAACCGGAAGCGCGGAATAGTCCATGCCCGCAGCCCAGTTCTCGAGTTTTGATTGGAACGACAGTTGCTTGCCAGCTTTGGGGGATGGTTTGGGGGTCGGCATCGCTAGAGTTCCGTAGCACGTTTGCGCAACAGCCGTTGTTCGACAACGTTTTGGGTCAGTTGTGCGGCCTGCAACAATTCCGCGCGCGCCTCGTCCAACCGCCCAAGGCGGGCGAGGATATCGCCGCGCACAGCCGGTAGTAGGTGGAAGTTCGCAAGCGCGGGCTCTTGCGACAGCGCATCGATCATGGGCAATCCTGTCTCCGGACCAAACGCCATCGAAACCGCGACAGCCCGATTCAACTCGACAATCGGAGAGGGTATTGCCTGCGCAAGTTGGCCATACAGCGTGGCAATGGCCGCCCAATCGGTTTGTCCGTATGCGGTTGCGCGCGCGTGGCATGCGGCGATGGCGGCCTGTAAAACATAGGGACTCGTCGTGCCACCTCGCATTTGCGATCCGCGATCGAGGAGCGCCAGCCCGCGCCGAATCAGCAATTGGTCCCAAAGCAGTCGATTCTGTTGCGGCAACAACACCGGCTCGCCGTTTTTTCCCACGCGTGCGCCGTTTCGCGACGATTGCAATTCCATCAATGCCACAAGGCCAGTGGTGTCCGCCGAGTCCGGCATCAGCGCAAGCAAGACACGACCCATCCGAAGCGCCTCGCGACAGAGATCGATTCGCATCCAGTTTTCACCGCTGGTTGCAGCGTACCCTTCGTTGAAGACGAGGTAGATGACTTCCAATACCGAAGACAGCCGATGGGAACGTTCGTCGGCCGGAGGAATCTCGAACGGCACGGAGGCCTCGCGGAGTGTCCGTTTGGCGCGCACGATCCGTTGTGCAATCGTGGCACCGATTCCAAGCGGGCACGGGGATTGCGTTGAAACCATTGTGATTTTAAGGATGGTTCCGAGCGCGCGAAGCGAGCCGTGCAACGCCCCCGTGTCGACCTTGAACCGACCGATCACCCGCCCGCCATTCACCACCAAAACGGTATCCTATTTGCGGATCGATTGCCGGGCGACAATCGGGTCGCGGGCGGCAGTGGGCTTTCGAAGAGGACTCATACGACCCGGGCCGGTACGACGAGTGGGTTGAAAGCCAAGCCGAGAGACCACGCGAAGCGTTCGGTCGCATGCCAAGAATATGGCCCCCTCCACGGCCGGGATACGATCGCGACGCGTCAGACTAAATTTTTATGACAGCTTTGTGTCCTGCAACCGAATTTTACGTTGCGTTTACGTTTTAACGACGTCTACTGACCGACTGCGACCCTAAACCTAGGATCCATCCATGCGTCGCCACCACGTCCCTCATGCGTTCCAGGTCGTCCTCGTGGGGGGCATCGCCTTATTGGGCTGTCTTGGCTGTTCTGAATCGAGTTCACCCGAGGTTCAATCCGTCGACGCGGGCAGCGATGCTTCGGTGGGTGCCTTTGATCCAACCCGGCCGTGTGGGTATGACACGAGCGTTGGCGGCTTCAAATTCGCCATGAATGGTGCCGAAGGGTTCTCGGGATTCCAGGGCCGCGTCTTTTCAGGTCCGGGGGCACTCGGATTTTTTGAGACGCGCATGCAGGCCGAAGGCTGTCGCGTGCTCGTCAAGTCCAATCCGTTTTGTGCAACCCCATGTACGGGTGAGCAACAGTGTTCGGTTGATGGAAAATGTGTTGCGATTCCCCGTCAGCAAGATGTCGGCACGGTGCGGGTGGCGGGTCTCGCGACGGATCTCATGGTGAATCCCGGCATGAGCAACTTTTACAACTATGCCGGCGACTTGCCCTTTCCGTTGGCGGCAGCGGGGACAACGTTGTCACTTTCTGTGCAAGGCGCCGGCGCAATCACAGGGTTTGCGCTCTCGGTCCGGGGGATTGCGTTACTCGAAGGGACGTCTTCTGATCCTATCCCGGCCGGTAGCACGCGCGGTCTCGATCTGGTCTGGACAGCGCCGGGTGACATGGCGGCCGCATCCCGAATGCGCATCTTTGTCAATGTGGACAACCACGGCTCGTCGAGTGCGCGCGTCGAGTGCGATGTTTCCGATTCGGGTAAGTTCAAGGTGCCTCAATCCGTGATGGGCCGCTTGCTCGCTCTGGGTGCGACAGGGTTTCCAACCGTAACACTCATGCGCTCTTCGGCGTCTGCGACCCGGATGGAGGTGGGCTGTGTCGATTTCAGCGTCGAGTCATCGCGTACCCAGTTGCTCAACGTGGACGGTGTCCTATCCTGTCACGAGGATATGGAATGTCCCGAAGGACAACCGTGCGTTACCCCGGCGCAAATTTGTAAACCAAAGTAGCGACTGAACCCAAAGGAAGTACCCGTGAATCCGAAGCAGTTCTCGAAATCAGTGATGACGATCCGGGTGGGAGCAGTGAGTTTCTGGCTGGGTGCCGCGGCCCTTGTTGCCGGCGTTTCGTGCAAAGATTCAGGCAAAGGTGGAGGCGGCAGCGGCGGCAACACCGCTCTAGCTTCGGGCAACGGTGGGTCTGACAATCAGGCCGGCGGCGACGGCGGTCGTTCGGCGGGTGGCAGCGCTGGCGGTGATGCGGTTGGTGCAGGCGGCGCGGTTGACACGGGCGGCGCGGGTGGAACGGCAAACACCGCATCGGGTGGTGCCGGCAGTGGCGGGACGGGCGGAAAACAGACGGGCGGTACCGGTGGAACCCCGACCGGTGGCATCCCCGGAACGGGTGGAACTGGTGGTACGGTTGCATCGGGTGATCCGAAACCAACCTTTACGTTTTTTACCGTCAGCCAGGCTGGACTGTTGACGTTTGCCACGGACAAGGTCAAGGGACTTGGAGGCGATCTCGGAGGTCTGGCGGGCGCCGACAAAATGTGCACCGAACTCGCCCGACGCGGGAGTCCCGGTGACACGAAACTGTGGAAGGCCTTTCTGAGTACGACCAAAGGTGGCGTCAACGAAGGCCCGATTCATGCCATCGATCGCATCGGCAACGGACCTTGGTTCGATTTCAACGGTCGCAAGTTGGCCAACAACAAACAGGATCTGATGCCGGCGGCGGGCGCATCGGGCGGTCGGCCGATGGGCGCGGCCCCTCAGCTTGCGGCGATGTTCACCGACGAAAACGGCGCTCCCGTCAGTGCCGACACGAACACCGTCGACAACCACGATATGCTCACGGGCTCCGATGCGGCCGGCAAACTAAAGGGAACCTACGCGGAAACCTGCAATGACTGGACGAGCTTTGACGACAAGCTCGGTAAACCCTGGATCGGTCACGCCTGGCCGCGAACGCCAAGTAACGGTCGCAACTGGGTTTCCGATCACCAGGCCGGTGGGTGCGGCAAGGGCATTGATACCCGGAAGCAAGCCAGCAATGGGACGCCTACCGTAGGAGCGGGTGGTGGGTACGGTGGCTTTTATTGCTTCGGCGAGGCGACGAAGTAGGGTTCATCGAGCGCTTTTTGATGCCCATCCCACCGCGCCGTTACTTGCGGTACATTCACGCAGGTGTTCCGGCTGCCCGCATCCGCAAGCATCACGTGTGTGGTCATGTTTGGCGTTGCAGCGACAGTGGATTCGGGTTGCCAGAAAAAGGTCGCAACCCCCGCTGATTCACGAACGGCGCAGAACGCGGCGGTTTCCAGGGTGTTGTCGCTGCCGTATCTAACCTCGAGGGCGATTTTGCCCGGTGATGAAAAGAAAATAGGATTGGTCTCGTCGGAGCCAACCCGTTTGTCGCGCGGGATCACGGTGCTGTGTTCAGAGCGCACCCGCGATCTGCGCTTCATCGATCTCGAAGGCAATCTTCTGCACGCAATCCAACTCCCGAAGGCGAATTGTTTGTTTGGTATCGGCTACGACGACGACATCATCGCAGTCGGCCACGATGGCCTGGCACGGCTCCGATGGGATTCCAGCGTCGTTTGGTTTAATACCGAGGCTCATTTCCACCACGACGTGACGGTGGATCACAAGGGCGACATCCATACGCTCGATTGGAATCCACTTGAGGTTTCCCACCGTGGAACTACCACCAAGGTACTCGACATGGAGGTCGTCACGCTGGGATCGGATGGCAAGATCAAGGCACGTCTTTCCACCTTTGAGATCTTGCGTCCGCTGATTCCGGATTCGGCGCTCGATTCAACCGTTGCGTATTTCAAAGAAGGCAAAGGTGCCAAGGTCGACTGGAACAATCCAACCGATCTGTTGCACCTAAACACCGTGATCAAGGTGGACGACCCGTACGGGCCTTTGCACGCGGGCGATTTTCTGTTGAGCGCGCGCCATCTGGACGCCATTGTCGCGATTGATCCCGTTGGCAAACGAATTCGCTGGCACTACGGCAAGGGTTTTCTAGAGGGCCCACACCATCCGAGCCGGGTGGGTGACGACGGCTTGCTTATCTTTGACAACGGGCGTTTTCGTAAGCACTCGCGCGTTCTTGAGATCGACTTGGACGATACCGATTCGGATGACGATCCCGCGGATGCCGTGGAATGGTCCTACACAGGTGCGCCTGATTTTTATTCCAACTCTCGGAGCGGAGCCCAGAAGCTACCCAATGACAATCTACTCATCACCGATTCGGAATCGGGCAGGATTTTTGAGATAACCGAAGAGGGAGACATCGTGTGGGACTACTGGAATCCCGACATCAAAAAAAGTCGGTCCGGCAAGCCTCCTGAACGGCGCATGATCTACCGGGCCTATCGATTCACACCGAACGAAATCAAATCCCCCGGATTCCTGTCGCTATTTCACAAGGGTCTCACACGCGCCGAACGCATCGCGAACGGCGCGGTGAAATAGGTCCTGCGTCCTCAGGGCAGCCTGGGTGCCTCGAAGGTTTCCTCGGAGGTCAACGACTGTACGAAGGCCATCAACTGCGCGAGTTCCTGCTTGCTCAACTTTGCGGGTTTGAGCTTTTCATCCATGAACTTGTTCTTCTTTCCGCCGGCGACCATCAGCTTGACCGCATCTTCGAGGTTCGCGACGCTGCCGTCGTGGAAGTAGGGTCCTGACTTTGCGACCGAACGCAGGCTGGGTGTTTTGAAGGCGCCTGTGTGCTTCGGATCGTTTGACACCTTGAATCGTCCCACGTCAGGCTCCTTGGCATCCGAGCCGATGCCAACGTTGTGGAAATCGTGATCGGTGAAGAGCGGTGGTGCGTGGCACAACGCGCAGTGGGCTTTCTCGGTGAAGATCTTGTAACCTGCGATGACGTCTTCCGATACTGCGTTGGCTTCCGCTTTTTCGTGGCGATCCCAGGCCGAACCACCGCTGTTGAGGGTGCGCACAAAGGCAGCGATGGCAGCCGCGATGGTGTCGCCCGTGATGCCTGCTGCGCCGAAGGCATCTTCAAACCGAAGTTTGTATTCCTCGATGGCCTGCAGTGCCGCAGCGGCTTTCCCTGGATCGCCGCTCATGTGGCCCTTCCAGGCCGCGGCGATCTGTTTTTCAAAATTCGCAGCACGACCATCCCAGTACCAGTGGGGTTGGAACCCAACGTTATAGAGGGTGGGCGAGTGGCGGGTGTTCACGGTGCCGTCGACCTTGGTCGAGAGCGCAAGTGCATCGGTCCAACCCTTGTCGTGCTGGTGACACGTTTCGCAACTGGCCGATCCGTCGGCGGAAAGGCGTTTGTCGAAAAACAACATCTTGCCAAGCTGTACCTTCGCGGGTGAAAGCGCGCTTTCGGGTGGAATCGGCATTTCGGGCAGACCGGCCGGCATCGCGGTCAGTTCGGGAGAGGGCGGCGGCTCGGGCTTCGGCGCAGGAGCCGGTGCGGCGGGGACCGGTGGCGGCGGTGGCTCCGCTTTCTTGCAGGCCGCCACGCCTGCAACCGCGAATACAAGGGAGAGGTAAATTCTGAGAGTCCGTTTTGCCCGCATGGGCAGGGATTGTCGTTGTCCATTCACTGCCGGTCAAGTACCAGCGCGGAACTCCTCACATAAATCCGCTTGCATGCTTCGTTGCGGCGGTCGGTTAACCCGGCTCCGGCGGAGACGCATTCGCAACACGTCAGGATCCTGTAAAAACTCGTTTCGCGACGGATCACGACCGCGGGTATGGGTGTAGATCACCGCCCATGATTCGTACGCCTTGCCCTGGATTGCCATGGTTGTTGCTCGGGATTGTCGTTGTATCGTCGATACACCCCGTCTTCGCTGCGGACGCGGTTGCCCCAAAGGCCGCGCCTCCGGACGAGCCCAAACCGACTTTGTTGTGGCCCAAGGGTGCCCCGGGTGCGGTTGGAACCGAACCGAAAGATCAACCAAGCATCGCTGTTTATCCGGCCCCCGCAAGCGACAAGGCCTCGGCCACTGCCGTGATCGTTTTTCCCGGTGGCGGTTATTCGATGCTGGCAGCCAATCACGAGGGTGCGCAGGTCGCCCGTTGGTTTAATGCCCAAGGTGTTACCGCCTTCGTCCTCCGGTATCGCCACGCGCCGTTTTACCAACATCCGATCCCCATCGGTGACGCGCAACGCGCGATTCGTACGGTTCGGAGCAGGGCGGCCGAGTATCACATCTCGCCGGATCGCATTGGCATCATGGGTTTTTCGGCAGGCGGACATCTTGCGGCGACGGCCTCGACGCGCTTTCTTCCGGGGAATCCGCGCGCAAGCGATCCCATTGATCGCGTGAGCAGCCGGCCAGACTTCGCTGTCTTGGCGTATCCCGTGATCTCGTTGGTGGCCCCGTTTTCGCACACGGGCTCGGCGGAGGCCTTGCTTGGCAAGGACGCCGATCCGCGTTTGTTGGATGAGCTGTCGGCCGAAAAACGTGTTACGGCCCGTACGCCGCCGACGTTTCTGTTCCATACGAGCGACGATCCGGGCGTCTCGGTTGATAACTCGATAGCGTATTACCAGGCCTTGCGCGCCTTCAAGGTCGCGGCCGAAATGCACATCTACCAAAAGGGCAAACACGGCGTCGGCCTCGCGCCCGACGATCCTGCTTTGTCGGGTTGGCCGGGTCGACTCTCCGATTGGCTGAAGACGCGCGGAATGTTGGATCCTCCGCCGCCCTGCAAGCTTGCGCTCAAGGGCAATTCTCCTGTTGCCATCGCCTGTCGTGTTGGTGGCAAGCCTTCCGCCGGTGCAAAAATGCACGAGATGCAGGATCGGGCCAAGGCGCGCGGAGCGGATTTTTCGTGCGGCGATTGTCATAGCAAGGACACGCTCACCGAAAACGCTGCGAAAGATTTCGAGCGTCTCGTGAAGTTGGCGAGCGGCCGATAGGGCTTGACTAACTCAGTCGCATTCTCCACTTTGTTGTCCCGTGATCTGACCGCGCAGCGCCTCGACGTGTTCCAGCCAGCGTTGCCGGATGTCCTCGGGTACGTCGTGGGCGGCAAGGACGTTGCGCAATAGCTGGGATCGCCTGTCGAAGTGACCCCCCATGATCGGATGGCTTCGGTGCGCTTCTCGCATTGGCCGTCCGGTGTAGGGAAAATCAGCGCCCAGCATGCGTGCAGCGAGCTCGAACTCGCGTTGCTTGAGTGTCGTCGGGTCGATGTTGGCGAAGAAAAATCCGATCATCAGATCAGATGTGACACGGTTGATGAAATCGTCCACGATCGCGCGCAACTTCGCCTCTCCGAGACGGAAATAAGCATCGGTCATGACAGCTTTCGCGTGGCGTCGTCAATCAACTTCACGCCGATCGCGTCCGTCGCAATCTGTCTCTCTTGGTTTCGGACGGCCAGCGTCGATTGGCCCAGGCGGGTCCACTGGCGCGGTGCGTCTTGCGTGGGATTCTTCCGTGGTTTGAGAATGCGAAAACCTGGTTTCTCGTTCCCGGGTTGGGAGGTGTCCACATGGCGTAAGGGAGATTGTACCGCGGATAGAGAACTCTGGCGGGATTGCTCCTAAAGGAAGGCCTTCGGTAAGCCGAATCACAAAGACACGATGGCGATTCACGCGAGCAAGAAGGATGTTCCCAGGGAATCCGCAGCCGGAAGCTCCCCGGACGACTCGAAGGGAGCCGAACCGGAGGGTTCTGACCGCCGCGAGTACAAGCGCTACGAGATCAACGTCGACGTGAACTTCGAGAGCGCCAGTAACTTTTTCACGGGATTGACCCAGGACATCAGTCGGGGCGGACTCTTCGTGGCAACCTATGATTTGCGGGCGGTTGGCGAACAGGTCCTCGTGAAGTTTCAACTTCCGGACGAGCCCAATCCTCTTGAAATCACAGCGATCGTGCGTTGGGTTCGCGAAAACACCTCGCTGCAACGAGCCGAGACCTACGGCATTGGGTTGCAGTTCGTCGAACTTCCGGCTGAAACGGTTGCCATGATCGATCGGTTCATGACCAAGCGGGATTCCATATTCTACGACGTCGATTGAGTTGCACGGGGGTGACGGAGATCTTGCGTTTCGTTCTGTTTGGGATGATACGGTTCGATGGCAAACTGGTAGGTGACTCGGGTTACAAGTTGGCCGTGGCCTTGAGGTTGTCGCCATGATCCGTTCCGAAATGACGAAGCTTGCGCCACCGGAGGCCGCGCGCAAGCTGACTCGGCAGCGGTTTCGTGGGATCTTGATCGTGTTCATCACCGGGCTCGTACTCGGGGGGTCAACGATTGCGACTGTGCTCGTGTATCGCGTATTCGCAGAGTTCAACTCGGCCGTTGAAGCCGATCTGCGCTGGAAGGCCGTGCGCGGCGCACGTGAAGTGGCCACCGCAGCCGACGTGGCCATTGCCCTTGGCGATGTGCCTATGGTTACCGAATCCTTTGGTGACTATCGCTCGGGCGGCGACATTCGGTCGGTGGTTGCGGTCGATACAAAGGGTGTGGTGATTGCGAAGCACGGCAAGGTCCTCACCCCGATTGCCCAGTTTTTTGCTGGCAAAGAGGGCGATCTTCGCCAGGACGAGGACGGCTTTTCCTCCTGGGTGTCGTCGCGCATTGAAGGGCAAGAAGTTGGACGTGTGGCGGTTGTGATTTCAAAAGATCGCTTGAAATCAGGCTATCGTTTGCGCCAACGCTTCCTGTTGCTTGCGGCAGCGGGTTGCGTGGCTGGGATTTTGATTAGCATCTTCTTCGTGAACGCCTACATCGCGCCTTTGCTGAAATTCACCCTGCAAACGCTCGATTCATTGACCGAATTGAATGAAACCCTGGAACAGCGGGTCTCGGTTCGCACCGCCGAGTTGTCACGGGCAAACGGCGATCTGGCGCACAGCCTTGAGGAACTCAACAACACTCAGGTTCAGCTTGTCGATGCCTCGCGGAGGGCCGGCATGGCGGATGTGGCCACCACCGTGTTGCACAACGTCGGCAACGTTTTGAACAGCGTCAACGTATCTTCCGAGATGATTCACGAGGCGCTTCGGACCTCGGCGGGCGCCAATCTCGATAAAATGGCCCAGTTGCTGAAGGCTCAGGGCGCCAATGTTCACAGCTTTCTTGCAACGGATCCCCGAGGGCAAAAGGTTCCAACCTTCTTGATAGCGTTATCCGAGGCGGTGTCGAAGGAACGAAACCGCGTGATGCACGAGGTTGAATCCCTGCGCGACAATATCGATCACATCAAGAACATCATCACCCGCCAGCAAGAGCTGGCCAGAGTACGCCACGGGGTAATCGAAATAATCCCGATTCACACCGTGCTCGACTCGGTGATCCGAATGGTGCAGCCCTCTTTTGAAAAACGCAGCATTGAGATTCTAGGGACCTATACTCAGAACCCACGCAAGGTGGCGATCGATCGGCACAAACTGTTCGAGGTTTTGATGAACCTTCTGACGAATGCGCGCCAGGCGGTTGAGGATCAGGTCGGACCCAAGCGCGTGACGATCATCGTAGAATACGACGATGAAACCCTTCGCATCGAAGTCCAGGACAACGGTTCCGGCATCGCACCCGAGAATCTGGCGCACATTTTTGAACAGGGGTTCACGACCAAGGCCAAGGGTCACGGGTTTGGCCTGCATGGGAGCGCCTGCCACATGATCGAGATGGGTGGAAAACTTCGCGCTCGCAGCGCTGGATCGGGGCTCGGTGCCACGTTTGTGGTTGAGTTGCCACTTCCGGCGGAATCCCATGAACCGATGGGCCGAACGACGCAGGAGTTGGTCGCAATTCGAGCTTGACCGGGCTGAAACTAACCGAGTCTCTAAACGGAGCCGGGTGTCCGCGCGGTTCGCGTGGGCGCTTGACCGGATGGTCCCAGCATCCGCCGGTAAAGCTGGCGGGTGACGTCTCCAATGGCGGTCGCCTGACTTTTGAGGAGGATCCGCCGTACCATGGTCTTCGTGCTGTTCTGACTGATGCTCATCACATCGGGGATCTCTTTCAAGGCGATACCCGACGAGACGTGGCGGACAAGCTCGGTTTCCCGGGGCGACAGTTGGTGCTGTTCGCTCCATTCGCCGAGGCAACGTTCAAAATCCTGTCGAAAGGAGGGTTGTCGCATGGCCTGATCGACGAAGGCCTGCAAGTTGTCCTGGCTCCAGGGTTTCCAGAGGAACTGCGCTCCCAATCTCTGGGCGCGGCTGATGTGTTCGTGTTTGCTGTGCGCTGTCAGCACCAGCGCCGGGACCCGTATCTCTTTGCGACGAAGATTTTCCAGCACGTCGAGACCCGAACCATCCGGTAGATCCACATCGAGTAAGACCCCACAGCAGCGGTGGATGTTCGACAGGAGTGCCTCGGATTCTCCGAGTGTGGTCGCGTGCCGAACCGGCGCGTATTGCCCAAGAAAACGCGCAAGCGCCATCGATACCTGCGGATCATCTTCCAGCAGGAACCAATACGGCGATGCCGTCAAATCGCGTTCGCTACGATCCGGTGGCACGCGTTACACTCTCACTTGAAAATTCGACCATTGATCCAGGTGGTCCCCACACTGCTGCCGTTCGGCTGAAGTGGCAATATATCGCGGAGTGCCTGTTTTGCCCAAAAATCTAAAATTTCCGGTCGGCGCATCGGAGGTATCCGAGGTTCTCGCGGCCGAACAAACTGCGACGGCGGCTTTCGTGGCAGGCAAGGTTTTGCACGAACTGGGCAATCCTGCGGCAGCCATCAAGAGCAACCTCAGCTTCGTTTTGGATGTCTTGCCGGGTCTGGCGGTACAACTATCGGGTCCGGATCGGGAGACCTTCGAGGAAGCCGTTGCCGCGGTACGGGAAACCGAGCAGGCCAATGACGCGCTGGTCGCACGGCTTGAACAGCTGCGGGCTGCTGACACCAACTTCGCCGCAGGTCCCACGACAGACATCGTCGTTCTGGCGCAGCGTTTCGCCGCTCCGGCGGGCGGTCCCATGTTCAACTGCACGCTGTCCAACGCCGAGCCAGGGCTCATGATCATGGGCACTCCGGCCGTCTGGTCGGTAGTTTTCTTTCGTGTTGCCGCGATCCTGAAGGGTGGGGACACCTTGGGTGTTGGCGTTGAACTTGAACTGGCGCGGGTCGGGTCCGAGTTGGAGCTTCGGTTTTCAAGCGCAAGCTGGTCCACGATTGCGGGTACCCCCTTGAAGGCGTGGCCCCCTTTGTCCTCGCCCGGAAAGTCCGTCACGCGCGCATCGACGAGACGGCCCTGGACGACTTGCTGGGGCGACTCCAGGGTCGGTTGCAGAGGTCAGGATCGAGCGGCGCGTTGTTGGGGTTGACGATAACTGTTCCGTTGAAATGACGCACACGACCCGACGCCAACTTTGGGGTGACGCTCCACAACAGTTTTCTGACGCGTCTGTCGATGGGAAAGCGGGTGACCAAATGGCCAATGTGATTGGGTCGGTGTTGATAGCTGACGACGATCCGACGATTCTTCGTACACTCAAGCGGGCGTTGTCCGCGCTGGGATACGACGTGAGAACGGCAGACAATGGCAACGTGGCCGTGGAGGACACTCGCCAGTTTTCGTTCGACGCAATCATTGCCGACATCGATATGCCGGGCATGACAGGCATCGAGATGTTGAAGGCCGTTCGCGCGAGCGATCCCGATGTTCCCGTGTTGCTAATCACGGGCGATCCGGGTCTGGACACGGCCATGCGTGCCGTCCGATACGGCGCGTTTCGATACCTTCCGAAGCCCATCGAGATGGACGAGCTTGCCGAATCGCTGGCATTTGCCGTTCAGGTTCACCGTTTGGCTCGCATCAAACGCGAGGCCCTGGCGCTGTTTGGCGAAAATGATCGTCAGGCCTCCGATCTTGCGGGACTCGAACGCGATTTTGATTGCGCGATGTCTTCGATGTGGATGGCGTTTCAGCCGATCGTTTCGTGGCGCCAAAAGAAAATTATTGGATACGAAGCCTTGCTGCGCTCAGTTGAGCCGGCGTTGCCACATCCCGGCGCAATCCTCAGTGCTGCTGAACGACTCGATCGCATGCGTGAACTGGGCAACCGCGTGAGGGAGGCGTCTGCCGCGGAAATGACCGACCTTGCGCCCGATTTGACCGTGTTCGTGAATCTGGCAGCGCAAGATCTGGCAGACGAGTCGTTGTACTCAAATGTAGCACCTTTGTCGAAGGTGGCTTCGCGCGTGGTACTTGAAATCACCGAGCGCGTGAATCTCGATGGGATCTCGGATATCGAACGACGGATGTCCGCGTTGCGCGAGCTGGGCTTCCGCCTGGCGGTGGACGATCTCGGTGCCGGCTACGCAGGGCTCACAAGCTTCGTGAAGATTCGGCCGGATATCGTCAAGGTGGACATGAGTCTTGTGCGCAACATTCACCTGGACGCGGCCAAACGCAAGTTGGTGGGTGCTCTCATCGATCTCTCAACGAGCATGGGCATTCAAACCGTCATTGAGGGTATCGAGAACGCCGATGAACTTGCCGTGGTGGTCGAGCTTGGCGCCGACCTGATGCAGGGCTTTCATTTCGCCGTTCCTGGCATTCCTTTCCCGACCGTTCCTCCCGCTCGTTTTGATCTGAAAAATTCCGAGAGCTGAACCCATGAGTGCCAATCCTGCAGCCAAGGACCCTATGCCGAATCCCACTGCGCCGACCGGCTATCGCGTCCTCATCATTGATGACAATCCCGCAATCCACGAAGACATTCGCAAGATTCTGATTCCGTCTGCAAGGCGAGATGAATTGCTCGATCAGATGAGCGCCGAGTTATTTGGAGAGGTTGCACCAAAGGCCGATTTTTCGATGGTATTCAAAGCCGACTCGGCCTTGCAGGGCAAAGAAGGCTACGAGATGGTCAAGGCCAAGTTGGCCGCCGGCGAGCCCTACATGTTGGCGTTTGTGGACGTTCGAATGCCGCCGGGTTGGGATGGCATCGAGACCATCGAGCATCTGTGGAACGCGGATCCTTCGCTCCAGATCGTCTTGTGCACCGCGTACTCGGACCACTCCTGGAAAGAGATCTCACAACGCTTGCCACGCCTCGATGGGTGGCTGGTGCTGAAGAAGCCTTTCGATACCATCGAAGTTCTGCAGAGCGCCCACTCTCTGGCCAGCAAGTGGATGCTGGGCGAGCAACTCCGGCACGAATTTCAGGACCTTGAGGGGATCGTTGCGGATCGCACCAAGGAACTCAAGCTCATCAATGAAAGATTGATGCACGAGATCACGGAACGCAAGGCGGCCGAGACCAATCTCAAACACCTGGCAACCCATGATGCGTTGACCGGGCTTTCCAATCGTTTGTTGTTGCGCGATCGACTGGATCTTGCCGTGGCGCGCGGGCGACGATTCAAGACTCCCACCGCCCTGATGATGTTGGACCTTGATGGCTTCAAAGAAGTCAATGACTCTCTCGGGCACGAAGCCGGCGACGCGTTGCTTAAAACAATGGCATCGAGACTCAAGAAGGCGGCCCGTGAATGTGATACGGTTTCCCGATTCGGCGGCGACGAGTTTGTCATCTTGCTCACTGATCTGGCAAACGAGGACGATACGCGCGTGGTGGCGGAAAGGGTTTTGGCCTCGGTGGCCGAGCCCGTTCCCTTTGGGGGCCAAAGCCTGTCGGTGACCACCAGCATTGGTATCGCGGTGTTCCCGCGCGACGGAGAAGATGCCGAGACCTTGCTCAAATGCGCCGACATCGCCATGTACGAAGCCAAGGCGGGTGGTCGCAATGGGTATCGTCACTACGTTGCAGGGACCGCCGTCAAGCTGACCGAACGAATGGCGCTGCGCGACGATCTAAAGCGCGCAATCGAAAACGACGAGCTGGATCTGCAATACCAGCCGCTCATTGATTTGAGAGACGAATCCATTGTGGGCATCGAGGCCCTGTTGCGCTGGAACCACCCAATACACGGCGTCATCGATCCGATGCGCTTTCTGCCCAATGCCGAGGAATCCGGACAAATCGGTTCGATTGGCAAATGGGTCGTTGAAAAGGCCTGTCGACAAAGCATGCTCTGGCGCCGGAAGGGCCTGCGACCGGTGCCGATGGCCGTCAATTTGACTGCCGCAGAGCTCGAGCGCGAAGACCTGGCATCGATGATAGAGGGTATATTGAAGGACACTGGGCTTGATCCCACAGCGTTGCAGATCGAAGTCACAGAAACCGCAGCCACCCGAAATTTGGAACTGTCGGAACGAAATCTCGTAAGCCTTTCGAATATGGGTGTTGGCATCGTCATCGACGATTTTGGTGCGGGAACTTCTTCGTTGCGGCGCCTCAAACGATTGCCGGTGGACGCGATCAAGATCGATCGGCTGTTTATCAAGAATATCGCCGAAGATCCGCGGGATGCCGCCATCGTTGCGGCGGTGGTGTCGCTCGCCCGATCGCTTGGCATTCGTGTGATAGCTGAAGGGATCGAGACCCGTGCTCAGCTTGAATTCCTGCGCGGGCTGAAGTGGCAGGTGCCCTCCGAGTTGCAGTGTCAGGCCGGGCAAGGGTTCCTGTTCTCGCGGCCGATCTCGGCACGTGAGATCGAGCGCATAATGGGCGAAGACCGCGTCAGCGAATCCGATACACCCCGCATCAAGCACGAAAGGTAGCGGGACGGTCGTGAAGGCGCCCGAGTCCAATACCGGCTCGTCCGTGCAAAACGGAGAACCGGATCCCACAACAGCTTTGCCACAGGGCACGGAAGCCATGTGGCGCCTGGCGTTGAATGCCCAAGCCGCAAACGGCATATTGCACAACCTCGGCAATGTGATGACGAGTGTTAGCATTACGACCGACATGACTGTCGACCTCGTAGAAGGTTCAAGCGTGTCGAACGTTCGTCGGGTGGTTGAACTCATGCGGTCAAGGCAAGACGACTTGGCGACCTTCCTGACCATGGACGACAAAGGTCGATCCGTGTTGCCTTTCCTTGACCGGCTCGCCACCACATTGGAGGACGAGCGCCACGAATTGGCCGAAGAGTTAGGTCGGCTGCGCGAGCAACTGGGCCATGCGCGTCGAATCCTGAATCGTCACCAACAACTTTCTCATGCAGGTGGCGTGACGGAGGTCTGCCGTCCCGGTGAGATGATTGAACAGGCGATTGAACTTGCGCTTCCGGACGGAACACGTGGAGATATGCGGGTATGGAATGATTGCGAAACGGCAACTCGCCTCGTGGTCGATCGCCAGCTTGTGCTTCAAATCCTGGTGAACCTGTTGCGCAACGCCAAGGACGCGATTCACGTCGCAGAGGGTCGCGTCGGTCAGATTCGAATCAATGCGTTCACAACTGACACCGGCAAGATCCAATTTGAGGTCAGTGACAACGGCGCGGGAATTTCACCGGAGAATAAGCAACGCTTGTTCGCCTATCGATTTACCACGAAGAAGGGCGGCAATGGTCTTGGGCTTTATTCTAGCGGCATCGCAGCGCAGGAGCTCGGCGGTCGTCTGACCTGTACAAGTCCACCAGGCAATGATGGGGCGACCTTTGTTCTCGAGCTGCCCGTGGTGTTGTCCGAGGGGCAACTCTAACGTCCGGATTGGCGGGTAACGAAGGTCCACTCGAAGGTGACCGGTTTGCCTCCCCTCGAGCCCGCCAGGCGAACGCGATAGCGTGTCATTCCACGCAGCGGTTCGTGGGTGTAGAGGAAATATTCGTCTTGCAGCAAGTCCGCTGCCACGGGATCCCCGGGGCCCACGAAGTGGTGAGCCAGATTTTGCTCGGTGCCATCAACCACGATGGAATGTTCCGTGATGGCAACGCCGGGGGCATGCAGGCTGACAGGATAGCCGCTTGGCCAGCCGCGCGGCGGTTCGGGCGGTAACGGTGATTCGTTGCCGTCAAACTCGGTCGGCACGTTGCTTTGGCCCGGTGCCGGATAGTAGATGGTCGAGCTTTTGTCGGTTGTACTGAGTCTGGAAAAATCCATCGTGTCGCAGAGGTTGACTGTGCCGTAGCCGACGGTCGCCACTTCGTGGGACAAAAGCGGTACACGATGCCAGACTGAGTTGAGCCACAGATCGACCGCCCATGCGCCGTCGCCGACATAGGCCATTACCTCGTAGATGCCTTCTCCGTTGTACCCGGCTTTTTTGATGCGGTCGGTGAACCGCTCGCCTGTGAAGCCGGGGCATCCCGTTATCTCCCGATGGGGATTCAGCACGCATTCGGCCTTGGTTTCGTTCTGGCTGTAATAGTCGCAATGTTTCTTGGCTGCGGACGCTATTGCAGATTGATACGCAACACAGGGCAGCCCGACGCCGGTTCGCAATGTATTCAGTCGGTCGAACGCGCGTTCCGCTTCGGTTCCAATTGTTGCGCCTGGGCCCGGACATTTGTGCGGCGCGAAGGGTAGTGCTTGGACCACCGGGTTGGGAAGTTCGCCGTCGTTGAGGCGAGATGGCATGGCGTCTGTCACCCCGGCGTCCGAGCGCGGCGTAAGCCGTCGATCCAGGATTGCCCCGTCGGTGAATGCCGGGACAATCTGGGCGATTGACGTGAAATCCGGACCGCAGGCAGATCCCAGCGCGAGGGAACAGAAGGCGACGCACGCAGACAGATGCATCGATCAATATCGCTTGTAGAAGCGTTCCCAGGCCATCTTGTCGATGCCCGGAAGCGCGAAGAGCCGAACTTCGCTCATATTCGTTGTGTCGGACTCGGTCAGCAAGATGCGACCGGAAACGGTGAGTGCGGGTTGCCCTTCTTCGGTGATTTCGACGCGCGACACCCCGCCTTCGGGCATGGGAGACGGGCAGGTGCAGATAAAGCCTTCTTCGGTGATGGTCGTAATTCGACAATCGACATCACCGTTCGAGCGGTGCCAACGTGCGGGGAGGTCAACCGTCTTGCGGTTTCCTTGCAGCAAGGAGCTCGGGCGATTGATGCGTGCAGGCATGTGTTGCCAGGTAGGGTTCGCGCCGCCGAGGCTGTTGACGAATGACGGGATTAGCGGAAGCGTCTCCATGAGCGCGTCGGCTTCTCGATCATTTTGGATGGACGCGAGTTGGGTCAAGTCATGTGGAAGTAAGTATGGACAGTCTTCAATCAACTTGACGATTTCGTCGGTTGCCACCATGACGTCGACGACGTTGCGATGTTCGCGTGCTGCTCCGGGCTCGTGGTGGTGGGCGATGGATTCACGCAACAGCGCCGAGAGATTCCACTTGGTTGCAACGAGTCCGCCGATCTGGACGTGGAATGAATCGACGACATCCATCCATTCCTGTGTGGTCAGATTGCCAGAGAATTTTCGCTCGATCAGTATTGTTTCTAGCCCCACGACAGCGACCAGACGGCCAATATCGTGAAGTAATCCGGCCATAAAGCCATGGTCTGCGTTTAATCGTCTGTAATACGCCAGCGACTCTGCGATGATGGCGCTTGTCAGCGATTGACGCCAGATGGTTTGTCGCAGGATTGACAGGGGACTTGTCTGCATGACGGCATGGCCGAGCGTCGCGGCGATCGCGATTCGACATGCTTCGTCGGCTCCCAGGGTTGCGACCGCGCGCTCAACGGTGGATACCTCGACACCACTTCGTTTGAAGTGCACAGAATTCGCAACACGCAGCATCGCGGCTGCAAGCGCCTGGTCCTTCTTGATGACGCCTGCGAGATCGGTCATTCGATACTCGCCGCTGCTCACCAATTGCCGCAGTTTCATGGCGACGGCGGGAAAGGGGGGAATGTCCAGCGTTCCCGTCTCCGCTTTTTGAGAAAGGTAGAGTCGAAGGTGATCCGCCGAGATCGGAACAGGGCTCTTGGGGGATAGCACGGTGTTCATGATGACCACAGCTCCATCGGCGGAATCAGGGCACAGCCGAAGGGATCCGGCGCCGAATGTGGCGGGCAGCTTGCATCCGCTGGTTCAGCACGTGGCGCGCTCGGTCAAGGGCAGCCTGCCAGCGCGCGTCCCGGTCTTTGATCTCCGCAAGAACGGCCTGTCCTTCTCCCTCCACCGCACTGCTGTTCGCCATCACCTGTTGTAAGAGCGCGAGGCTCTCTTCGCGCGCTTCGGTCATCTGTTGCGCCAATGCAATCACGTCGCTCGGATCGGTCTCCCCATCGGGCGGCTCCGGGGTCGCTGCCAACACATCAAGCAACGCCTGCATGGCGAGCCCGTTCATGCGGATCGTACCCTGGCTTCTGCGAAACCCGATTGAATGCCAGCGAGGATCGATTCGGCTTCAAGGATCGGTTCGATTTTCATCTTGACCGTAGCCTCGAGCAACCGTTCGCGCGCGTACTGGTAGAGGCGTGCCAGATTGTTGCAAACATCGGGTGCGGTCTTGTAATCGAGTGCACCGCGCAAGGCCCACAAAAGTTCAAGCGCGTGGGCGAGATGCGATCGCCCCGTGACTTGATCGTTGTTCTCGATGCACGTGCGTGCTTGCGAACAATCGCGCGAGAAACGAACGAAAACCTCGTCGAGTATACGCTCTGGCGTTGCTGAATCGAGAGAGACTTTTTTATAGGAACCAGCGGCACGGGCGTACATGGATTCTCCTTGTTATCAGAGCGAGCGAAGGTAGTTCGACTGGGCCTGCATGCGTGAGGTGATCTGTTCGAGGGCAAGAAACTGACGTTGCAACGACTCGCCTATCGAGGTTGCGCGACGCTCAACGCGAACAATCTGGTCGTCAAATCCTCGGATGGAACCGTTGATCGATTGTTGTTTGCTAACGAGGTGACCCGTTTGTTTACTCGGATCCGGATTGTATTGCGTCGAACCAACGCGCGTGAACTCGTCGACGAGTGCCACCAGGCCCGCGGCGAGTCCGTTGGCACCTGTGAATACGGCCGTGACAGCGGTGGGATCTGATTTGGCGATGGCATCAAAGACCTTCTCGTCGAGCTTTAACTTTCCGCCCGTGTCGAACTTGATGCCGAGCTGAACCGGCGAGACGTTGCCGGCCCCGTGGGAAAACTGCCGGGTGATGGCTGCGGACAACCGGCCCTGGAGCGAGCGAAAGGTTGAATCACCGAAGAAGCTGTTTTCGCCTTTTTTCGTGCCGTTGTAGGTGACCTGGCTGTTCACGATCTCGGCTGCGCCATTGTAGTCTTCGATGAGTGCCTTGAGCTTGGCCTTTTGTCCCTCAAGATCCGCCGTGACGTCGACCTTTGTTGCGGACTCTCCGACGGGTGTTTTCGCAACGGCGGTGAAGGTGACACCGGCTACAACGTCCGAAAACTCGTTGGTTGAACGCGTAATCGCGACACCGTTGAGTGTGATGCTGGCATCCACGGCGGCAGTTCGCTCAATGAGATCGAGCGTGGTTCCGCCTTCAACGAACGCAATCTGTTTGGCTGAGCCCGTCTCTTTTCCCGATATCGTAAGGTGGTAGTCGGTGCCGTCGTGCAAGACGCGGGCAATTACGCCGGTGACGTTGGTGTTGATGCGCGAAGCAATGGCATCAAGATTGTCGGCGCTTGTATAATTTACTGTCACGGGCGCACCGGCACCTATCGTGATCTGAACGCTGCCATCGCCTGCGATACCGGCGGTATTTGATACGAAGCCCTTCGACTGGCTGGTGTGGGCCGTCGCCAGGTTGTTGACGAGCACGTCGAAACTTGCCGCGGTCGCGAGACTGGAAGCGGTGACACCGACGCGATCGGTGTTGCCGGATTTTGCGGAAAGGGCCTGGACTTCAACGGGGGTGTCGAGTCCCTGCGCGTTGGTCTTGAGTGCCTTCAGGCGCGTGATCAGATTGCCGAGGGTCGAAAGACGCGTGTTCGCGGCGGTTTTGCGCTGGTTTAGCGTTGTAATCGGGGCCCGTTCAACCGCGATGAGCTGATCCACGATGGCCTGGGTATCAATGCCGGATGAGATGCCCGAAAACGAGATCATGTTTGACCGCCTGCGCCTGGGGTTGGGGAAAGAAGGCCCGGGGAAAAAAAGAACGGGCGCCGGATGTGAACCCGGCGCCCGGAGGAACTCTCACGTTCGCTGCGGGTTAGCCGAGCAGCGACAAGGCCAGCGAAGGGAGCTGGTTGGCCTGTGCGAGGACCGAAACCGCAGCCTGTGACACGATTTGATTTCGTGTGAACTGAGCCGTTTCCTTGGCCACGTCCACATCGCGAATTCGCGAGTTGGCGGCCGACGCATTTTCGTGGGCGTTCGCGAGGTTCGAGACGGTGATGGAGAGGCGGTTTTGTGAGGCACCGATGTCGGCGCGTGTGGTCGACAGGGTCTCGATGGCCGTGTCGATGACTGCGAGGGCGCCTTGCGCGCCAGCTGCAGTACTGAAATCGGTGGCGGCGACGCCCAGGTCGGTAGCGGTTGTGGCACCGAAGGTCACCGTGACCACGTCGCCCGTCCCGCCCTGAATGCCGACCTGCATATCGATGGTCGCTCCCGCTGCCAGCATGTTGGTGCCGCTGAACTCGGTCACGTTCGCGATGCGGTCGATCTCCAGTTCGAGTGCAGCGCGTTCCGTTTCGACGTAACCGCGTTCCACTGTGCCGAGGGTGCCGTTGGCAGCTTGCATTGCGAGTTCGCGCATACGAACCAGGATTCCCGACTGTTCGTTCATCGCGCCTTCCGCGACCTGAATCATCGAGATGCCGTCGTTCGCATTGCGTTCTGCCTGCGCCATGCTGCGGATGTCCGCCTTCAAGCCCTCGGAGATACCGAGGCCTGCAGCGTCGTCCGCCGCCTTGACGATGCGCATGCCCGATGCGAGGCGAGCGATGTTGTCGCCCAATTGTCCTTGAGCGCTGTTCAGGTGCCGCTGAGCGCTGAGGGACGCGGTGTTGGTATTCATTACGAGTGCCATTTTTTCTCCTTTTGTGATGGCGCTCTGTGCGCCCTTCAAGGAGATGGTTCGTCCAACCTCGGGAATCCTCTAGGGGGGAATTTGAGAAATTCACATTGCCCCTTGAATTACCGGCCAAGTGCGATCGCAACGATGCGTTCTGCGACTGCGCGAGCGCTTTCCAACGCGGCGCTGGCTCGGGCGAAATCGGTTGCGGCGTCCACCGGATCGATTCCGATCGCCCGCTCTTGCATGCGGGCAAGTTCGACCTCGAATTCGCGGCGGGCGTTGTCAACGGCATCAAGCGCGGCCGATTGCGAACCGAGTTGGGTGCGGGTGTTTGCAACTTGATCGACGGCTGTTGATAGATCAGCCAGGTTCGCGCGAATCGCATCCCCATCGTTGCCATTGAGTGAGGCGATGATGTTGTCGAGGGTTGTGAACACGTCAACCCCCGTGGCCGTCGTCAACGCTTCACCGGTGACGCCGAAGGTTCCGACGTTCGCTTCGCTGGCTTCGATCTGTCGACGCGTACCATTGCCCGCATAGACGCCGTTGGCACCAAAGGGTGCAACGTTGCCCGCAGAACCTGCGAGCAGAAATTCTCCGTCGGGTCCTTGTGTGTTTGCGAGGCCCAGCATCTGAGCCCGCAAGGCTCGAACCTCCTCGGCGACTCCGGCGCGTTGGGCGGCGGTGTAGGTATCGTTGGCAGCCTGAACGGTCAGTTCTCGCACGCGGCTCAATCCCTCGCCGATACCCGAGAGTGCCCGATCGGTTTCTCCGAGCCGTTCGTTTGCACGTGCGACGGCGTTGCCCCGTCGTTCGCTCAGGGTGTGGCGAACCTCGGCGCGCATTCCTTCAGCCCAATCCGTAACACCGTCGGACGGGCGATCCACGCGAACGCCGGTCTGGAGGGCATCGCTTGCCTCTTGCACCCGCGAGCGTTGACGAGAGGTCTGTTCCGAGGCCGTTTCGATCATTCGGGTTTCAGTAACACGCATGGCTTCTCACAGATTGGTGATGAGGAAATCGAGCATTTGGTCGACCGTGCCAATGAACCGTACGGCAGCTTCGGACGCATGTTGGTACTGAGAAAGGTTCGACGCTTCCTCGGCCAGACTTACGCCGGAGAGTCCGTCACGCAATCCAGCAAGAACCTCGGAACGGGCGAGTTCCAGCTCATGGGCACCTCGGGTGCTGGCGGCGGCCGCCCCGACGTTGCCCAGCATGGTGATGGCCTGGTCGACAAAGGTGCGGGTGCCGTTACCCGCCACGGGCTGATCCTTCAAAGCCACGAGCTGGAGAAAGCCACTGTTATCTCCTGCGCCCGCGCCGAAAGTGGCCCCGGCCAATTTACTCGCGTCGGTGGCGATCTGCGCGTTGACGCTGAAAGCTGCAGCGGTTCCCGCCACCTGGGCCGGCTCATCAAACAAATCAAGACCCGTCGTGCCGTCTGGGGCCGCGCTGTTGCGATGAACCGCATTGATCTGCGTTGCCATATCGAACGCGAGTTGGTCGAGTTCGGTGCTGGCCTGGGTCAAGGTTTGATCGCGGAAGGCGATCTCTCCACCGATCTTGCCTCCAGTGATACGATTGGTTACATCGTCGACATGGTTGCCATCCCGGAGCTCGATGCGCATGTCCCCTGTGGTGCTATCGGGGACGCCGACGATCTGGGCCGAACGGCCACCGTCGACCAGCATTCCCCCTCCGGGGACGACGATTCGCATTTGACCGTCGGAGTCGATTCTTGCCTGAGAGCCGATGATTTCCGCCAACCCCCGGGCGGCCTGGTCGCGTTTATCGGCGATCACCGGATCGTGATCAACCGCTAGCGCCCGGTTGGCGGCCGCCACCTGGGATGCGAGGCGTTCGGCCTCTCTGGCCATCGATTGAATGCGCGCGTTGGTCTGAGAGCGTGAGGATGAAATGGCTCCGGCCGTAGTGGTGAAGGCGGTCGCCGTATCGTTCGCGCGCGACACCACGTCGGTGCGCAGGGCCGGATCAAGCGGAGAAGACGCGAGATCCAACAATCCTCCAAATAGGGCGGCGATGGCCTGAACCATATTACCCTGTGACGGCGCAACGCCCGCTTCGAGATTGGCAGTTGCGACCGAAAGGCTGCTGTACTGGCCGCGGCTGCTATCGGATGTGCGTTCACGCAACGAAAGCAGCTGATCATCAAATCGTTCGGGACCTTCGACGCGCACGCCACCAACGAGCGGCACGCCAAGCTCGGACTGCAAGTTGATACGTTGCCGCGAATAACCAACGGTATTGACGTTGGCGGTATTGCGGGCGGCAACAGCCACGCCAGCATTCTGCGCCACCATCGCGCCTGCACCCAGATCAAGAAGTCCCAATAGCCCAGACATTTTGTCCTCCTTCGCTACAAGGCCTTGACCGTGCGCGCGGGTTGATAAGAACCCATCCGGGCACGGGCGTCATACGTTCCGGTTGGGCGGGTCATCCCGCGTACCTCGGCCATTGCGCTGACGGCATCCGCCAGCAGCAGTCGATTGGCTTCTGCGTTGGCGAGCACCCGCACTGCGGCTGCGCGAACCAGACGTCGTTTTTCCTCAAACACCGGTTCGAGGCTTTTGCGATAAGAACCGGCATCCTTGGAGAATCGAGCAAGCGTTTCACGCATTCGCTCGGACAAGAGCGCCTTTTCCGCGACCAGTGCAGGCAAGGCATCCACCTTCAAGGCAGAAACCGAAACACGTTCTTGCTCAAGCACGCTTTCGAGGGCGCGCGTGATCTCAAGCAAGGCGTCTGCGGTCTGATTGTGAAGGTCAGCGTTTTGCACGTTTACTCCGGTTTGCCAAAGTGTGTGTTGCGCGCCGATTCGTCACTCAAGATGCGCTCAGCAAGTGCTGCCGTGTCGGTGTGATACCGATTCGACTGTACTGCGACCTTCAATTCTTGAACCTTCTCTGCGCGTGCCGTCGCTACCCGATCGGAGATCGAGCTCACTTCGTCGACGGATGCGGCCACGATGGCTCCACCGCTGTCGCCGGAGCCGGCCGGTGCCGGTACACCGCTTTCCGGTTTTTCACCCCGTGCGGGTCCGATTCGGTCGTTTGGTTGTCCCTGTATGCGCATGCTTTTGCCCTCTATGTCGTGAGTCGGCCAGAATCTCTAGTCCTTTAGGCCTGGAATTTTCTCTTTAGGATCAATGGGTTGGCCGTCTCTTCGGACCTCGAAATGTAGGTGGGCGCCGGTCGAGCGCCCCGTTCTGCCCACACGGCCGACCTCGGTACCCGGACTGACGCGTTGTCCGATCTTCACCTCGACCTGCTGTAGGTGGGCGTACCGGGTCTCGATGCCGTTGCCGTGGTCCACCACCACCAGGTTGCCGTAGCTGCCTGCGGGACCCGCGTGTGCGACGATTCCACGGCCAGAGCTCTGGACGGGCGTGCCCTCGCTTGCCGCGAGATCAAGTCCTGCATGGAAACGGTGCGAGCCATCGATCGGATCCACGCGCGGTCCGAAACTGGAGGTGTTTGCCACGAAGGTGTGCTGACTCGAAATCGGTGCGACGGAAAGCGACGGACGGCTCTCGGCAGGCTTTGTTGGTGTTGGTTCAAGCGGATAAAGACGGTCGATGAGGGCATCGTTGTTTTCGCCTTCGGGTTCGACCGCGGGTGCCTGGCGGGTCATTTCCCGTTCGATCATTGCGGATAGGCCAGTGCCCTGCGATGCAGCCATCGAATCGGCCATTGCGCCGTCCAACATTTCCTGGAAGGTTGATTCGGCGAACCCGCCCGAAAACATGCCTTCGGGGCTGGATTTGCGGAACTCCGCAAAAATCTGGCGGAAGAAGTAGGCCTCAAACGACTTGGCCGCCGTCCGGACATCGTTGCCCTGGCCCGGCTCGGTCGTCATCGCATTTTCCAAACCAATTCCTGGAATCAAGACGAACTCCTTACATCACCTGAATTTCGGCTTGCAGGGCTCCGGCAGCCTTGAGCGCGTGTAAGATCGGAATCAAGTCGCGCGGCTTGGCCTTCAAGGCGTTGAGTGCGTTGGCCACATCGCCGACGGTCGCGGCAGCAGCGAGTGTGGTCAATTCGCCGTTGCGTTCCTGAACGTCCACCGTGGTTTCTTGAATCCGCGCGGTATCACCCTGTGCAAGCGGACCAGGTTGTGAGACAGCCTGTCGCTCCGACACCCGCACATTCAACGTGCCAAACGCGACCGCGGCTGGAGAAAGTGTGACGGTTGCGCCGATGACGACGGTGCCCGTGCGTTCATCGATGATCACTCGGGCCGGCGCGTCCGGCTCGGCTTCAAGACTGCTCACCTTGGCAATCAGTGCTGCCACCTTGTTTTTCCAGTCCGCCTTGATCGTAACGGAGACCGTAGCGCCATCGAGCGCAACGGCGATATCTTCGCCAGCGTCTTTGTTGATGGCATCCACGATGCGCGACGCCGTGGTAAAGCTGGGATCGCGCAGCTGGAGTTCAAGTTTTTCCACTGGCATCACCACCGGCGCGTCCTTCTCCACCGTCGCGCCCGACGGAATGCGACCGACGTTGGTGTGGTTGCGGAACGCCGCAGTACCGGTGATGCCCTCGAACGAAAATCCGCCGACCGTGATGGCACCCTGTGCAAGGGCGTAGGTTTTCATATCGGCGCCCTTCATGGGCGTGGCGATGAGTGTTCCGCCCTGGAGGCTACGCGCGGTACCCATCGAGGAAACCGTGACATCGAGTCGGGCACCGGAGCGTGAATGAGCGGGAAGTTTACCGGTAACCAGCACCATCGCCACGTTGCGTGCGCGTATGTCGTTTGGGGTAACGAAGATTCCGAGGTTCTTCATCAACTGTGCGACCGAGCTTCGGGTGGCCTGAGAGTTGATGAGATCACCGGTCCCCTGCAAACCCACTACCAGTCCATAACCAAGCAAGGGGTTTTCTCGGAAACCGCGCACGTCGATCATTTGATGCAGCCGCGCTGCGTGAGCCGGAGCGCCTATAGACATCACGGTGAGTAGCACGGTTGCGCAAACCACGCGGATGCCGGAGCGGATCGAATTGTGAATGGTTTCGTTTTTCATGGCTTCCTCGCTTAGAACGGCCAGAACTTGGACAGGAATCGCGACACGATGCCGGGTCGCTGCACGTCGGTGGAATCGCCGCGGCCGGTGTATTCGATCTCTGCGTCGGCCACGCGCGATGACGAGACCGAGTTGTCGTATTGCACATCGATGGGTCGAACAACGCCGCTGACGTACAGGTGATGCTCTTCGTTCGACACCATTACGACCTTGTGTCCTTCGACAAAGAGGTCTCCGTTCCCGAGTACTTTGCGAACGCGCACCGGCAGAGTCGCACTTAACTTGCCGCTGCGCGAGGTCTTGCCGTTGCCATCAAAATCAGACTCGGAATTGGTTCCAAAAAGCTGCGATGGATCGAGATCTTGGCTGCGCAGGGCCTCCACCAGGCCAAAAGCGTGGGGAACACCGTAGTTTTGCGAACCTTTTTTGCTCAGCTGGGTCGTGGCCTGACGGGTCGCGTTCTCATTTTCATCAATACGTATGACCAACGAGTCGCCAATCTGGTTGGCTCGGTTGTTTTCAAGAAAACCCTGCTGTCCCATCGACATGAGGCTGGCGCCCCCGGGCTGCGATCGTTCTCCGACAGGATCGGGATTGTATTCGCGGCGTTTGGGTTCGTAGGGCGCAACGTGGGTAGATGCACAGGCCATGCCGCCGAGGCAAAGCAAGCAAAGCAGACCAAGCGATGTTTTGTTCATGGCGCCCCTCCAACTTGCAGGGTGTTCCCGTCGATCAACTTGCCGGTGATGCGGGTATTCTGTCCGTCGAGTCGGACACTCGCAAAATCGCCCACACGCGCGTTGCGCTCAAGGCTGCCCGTGGTCGTGATCGAAACCGCACCGGATTTGACTACGACCCGAACCTCGGTGCCACGCTCGATCGGCGGATTGGTTTCGACAATCTCCATTCGAACCCAGCCTTTCGACAGGATCTTGTCGTCCTTGCGAATCACGACGAAGGCTGACGACTTGCCGGCGCGAATGGTACCGCGCCACTGCAGACTGAGTTCCGCGCCGCGCGGCAAATTCATCGACTGCGATGGTGATACGGATTCCAGTGATAGCCCGTCGGGAAGCCTGCTTTCTACTTCGGCGGTGATGGCGTCGATGGCGGACTGTGCATCGGAACGGTGTTTTGCCGAAACGGTCGCCGGTAAAACCAGCGCCAATGTCAGTGTAAGGATGAAGGATTTCATTTGAGGTTCGCCGTTTGTTGAAGCATTTCATCGGCCGCACGGATGACGCGGGAGTTGATTTCGTAGGCGCGTTGGCCGGAAATGAGGTCGATCATTTCCTCGACAATCTGAACGTTGGAGGACTCGAGCTGGTTTTGCGCGAGTGTGCCGACACCCTCTTCACCCGGTGCACCGGAGACGGGGTTGCCCGACGAGGCGGTCTCGAAGTAGAGGTTACGGCCGTTGGCGGAAAGGCCCGCCGGATTTGCAAAGTTGGACAGTTCGATCTGTCCGAGTTCAACCGGGGTGTTGTTCCCCGGAAGCTTGGCAGTCACAAGACCATCCGCACCGATGATGATGCCTTCGGCGTCAGCGGGGATCTGGATGTCGGCATCGAGCGGATAACCGTCGGCGTTGACGAGCCGACCCTCTGTGTCTCGTTTGAACGAGCCGTCGCGGGTGTAGGCCAACTCGCCGGTTGGCATCGTCAGACGGAAGAACCCTGGTCCTTCGATCGCAACGTCAAGCGCATTGCCCGTTTGAACGGGTGTCCCCTGGGTGTGCATGCGCTGGGTGGCGACGGTGCGCACACCCATTCCGACCTGAACGCCCGTGGGATTGACACTGTTGGTTCCCGTTGCGCCGCCCGGGGCTCGCAGAGTTTGATACATCAGATCCTGGAATTCCGCGCGGCTTTTCTTGAATCCCGTCGTCGACACGTTGGCCATGTTGTTGGCGGTTACGTCAAGCCGGGTCTGCTGTGCTTCCATACCGGTTGCTGCTGTTGACAATGCCCTGATCATGATTGCTTCTCCTTTGTTCGTAAAACCAAGCTATTTCCCGCCACCCAGATCACGCGCAGCGCGATTGTTGATCTGGCGGTAAGTTTCGAGCATTCGGTGTTGCGCTTCGTGGATTCGTGACACCCGCACGATGTCGACCATGCCGCGGATCGCGGTAAAGTTGCTCTCCTCAAGTGAGCCCGACAAGAGCTGGTAGGTCCCTTCGCTGTCTCGCTCGGGCAATTCGACGCCGGTGAAGAGTCGGTTGGCCTCGCGCTGAACCGTCTTCGGATCAAGCTGCACCACCGCGATGGTGCCGAAATCCTGGAATCCGTTTGAGACAATGCCGTCCGGGTTCACGCTCACGTTGGCCGTGTTGGGAGGGATCTGGATTTCGCTGCCGTCGCTGCCTCGAACCACGTGGCCGTCGAGGGTAACGAGGCGTCCATCCTCGTTCATCCGAAAGTCCCCGGCGCGGGTGTAACGGATGCCCGACGGCGTTTCAATCGCGAAGTACCCTTCGCCCGCGATGGCCAGATCGAGCGGATTGTCGGTCGCTACAATTAGTCCCTGACTGTGATCCGTCAGCGAATCTGCCAGGCCAACGAACGACATTTCGCCCGTTTTGGTGGCGTTTTTGGCGAGCGTTTCGGCAAAGGTGATGCGCTCGGCCTTGAACCCCACCGTGTTGGTGTTGGCCAGATTGTTGGCGACCACGTCAAGGGCACGCTCTTGCGCGGCCGCACCGGACATTGCGATATAGATGCCATCGGACATGGGTTACTCCTCGTCCTCGGTTTTGAGTTCTGCTTTCAAACGCAGCACAGCGCGCGAGTGCAATTGCCACACGCGCGATTCGCTCACGCTCAAAACCGTTCCGATTTCGGCGTAGCTCAGTTCCTCGACGTAGTAGAGCGCCAGGATCTGTGCGTCTCGTTCCGGAAGCCGCCTGAGCGCATCGTGGAGGCGGTCTCGCATTTGTGCACGCTCGGCGAGTGTGGAGGGCGAGTCTTGTGCGTCGTCAGATTTAAAGTTGCTCTCGAGTTCGGAGCCGAAATCGATGATGGAAACGTGGGTCAGGCTCTCGAGATCGTCCTGGTACTCCTCGACCGAAACGTTGAGGGCTTTGGCAATCTCATCGTCTTCGGGGTGTCGGCCCAGCTGTTGTTCGAGGTTGACGATCGTTCGACCGACCTCGCGGGCCTTGGCGCGCAGGCGGCGGGGCATGATGTCACCTCGGCGCAGCTCATCCAGGACAGCGCCCCGGATGCGCTTTTCTGCAAATGCCACAAACGGTTCCTCGCGACCCTCGTCGTAGCGATCGGCGGCCTCGGCCAATCCCACCATTGCAGACGCAACGAGATCGTCCTCACTCAACCAGTCGGGCACTCGACGTGCCACGCGCAGGGCGATGCGACGGGCGACATCAACGTTCTCCGCGATCAAGCGATCCCGGCGATCATTGGCGCTGCCTGCTTTGGCGTATCCTTTCATCCGCCAACTTCCTTTTCGTTTCGGTCAAACGTACGGCGCAAGAACAAGCGCACGCCGCCTTGACGATCCTCGGGTCGCGCAAGTGCCTCGATGCGCCGTGCGACTTGCCGAATGGCCCGGCTTGCTGGCGCATCGGGATTGTAGACCAGTAAGGGAATGCCCTCTTCGTTGGACTGTGCCATTTGAGGGTCAAATGGAATCGGAGGTAGCGGCGTCAACGAGATGCCAAGGAATCGGTTCACCACCGAGGCCAGGCGATCGAAGAGTTCATCGCCATCGGAAGGGCGGCGAATCTTGTTGGGCAAGACCATGGCTCGGGTCAATCCGACGCGGTGATGCAGTGCCTTCAAGCAAGAGTAGGCATCCGCAAGCGAGAGCGATTCGGGTGTAATCACCACGATGATCTCGGAAGCCGCGGCGGCAAAATTGACGGTGTTGTCGGCGATGCCGGGCGCGGTGTCGATGACGAGCGTGTCAAAGCGATTGTCGAGGGTGTCGACTGCTGCGAACAAACGGTGCCGTGTGGCCTCGTCGATGTTGGCGAGAGGAAAGCTTCCGTTCAGAGCTGGCAATACATGAATACCGTGGGCTTCGACCAGGACATCATCGATGGGCATCCCCTCCATCACGTCGAGGAGGCTGTGTCCCGGTGCGAGGCCGAGCAGCAGGTTGAGGTCGGCCATGCCGAGATCGGCGTCGAGCGCGAGCGTGCGCGAGCCGCGTTGTGCGTAGGCGACAGCGAGATTTGCAGCGATGACGCTTTTCCCTGTGCCACCCTTGCCGCCCGAAATGGCGATCGCTCGAACGTTGGATGCAAGCGCGGGTTCGTTGCCCTCGCCGCGCAAGGTTGAAGCTTGATCTTCCTTGGGTTTGCGCGCGCGACCGATCGGAATGATATCCGACTTGTCGCCCGCCTTGCTGGCCACTATTTTCGTGTTCCAGCGCGGCTCGATCATGGGAGCGAGGTTGAAGGCGCTCATGCCGCGAGCTCCTCCTGTGAGAATCCGGTCGTGGCCATGGCAACGAGGCGCTCTTGCGAGGCCATCTCGATGTCCTCGGGAACGCGCTGTCCGGTGGTGACATAAGAAATCGGCAACTTCATGCGGGCCGGTGCTCGAACGATCTGTCCCAGATCTTCGGCCTCGTCGAGTTTGGTCATCAACAGCCGGTGAAGTCCGAGCGACTTGCAGCGCGCATACCAGGCATCCATCGAAGCGGGCGTGGTTGCCGCGGCGAGTGCGAGATGAACTTCTAGATCAGGCGTGTTGGCAAAGGCGGCTGCAAGTTGAGCAAGTGCCTTCGGATCGCGAGGGCTGCGGCCAGAGGTGTCAACGAAGATGCGATCGGCACTGTCGAGGCGATCGATCGCGTGGTCAAAGTGGGCTGCATCGCTTATCAAAACCAGCGGGACCCCGATGAGATCGGCGAAGATGCGAATTTGCTCTTCGCCGCCGACACGGTACGTATCGAGGCTGGCGATGGCAACTTTCTTGTTCTCGACGAGTGCGGCGTGGGTCGCAAGCTTGGCGATGGTGGTGGTTTTGCCAACCCCGGTTGGGCCCACGATAACCGTGATGCGTTTCGTGGCGGGCGCGGCAATTCGGTGGGTTCGTGCAATGGTTTCAATTGACTCGCCGCCGTCTTCGGGCTGCAATCGGCTGCCGAGCGGTGCGATCGCCTGGCGAAGCGCCGCGACTTCTTCACGAAGGGCGCGGTCAACGCGATCTTCGGCGACCGTACGTAGCATCGCCCGCAATGAGCGCAGTTCGGCGCGCAGGGGAGACAGGATTCGATCGACATCGCTTTCACCAAGGCCCTGCGTTGAATGACGTGGACTTGTGTTCAGGGGCGAGGGCGGTGACACGGGCACAGGCTCATCGATTGCCGCGGTGACTTCGATGCCGCTGCCGAGCAATCCGCGACGAACTGGTGTCGTTGACACGATCATCGCGTCTGCCCCCATTTCGGCTTTGACCTGGGCCAGTGCGTCTTTGAGTGTGGATGCCTGGAATTTACGGATTCTCATGCCTGCAGCTCCCTGTTGTTGGTGTTTCCAACCACGCCCCGTGTAACGAAGGGCAAGGTGGGATCGACTTCGCGATAACTCATGACACTCAGGCCGGGTACATGGCGCTGAGCGACGGCCGATACGGCGCGACGAACGTCAGGTGCCACGACCAGCACCGCGGGTTCGTCATTCTCAACCACGCGGCGAGCGGCTTCTTCAATCGAAGAAGTGACACGGGTAAGTGCCTGCGGATCTTGACCACGGCCGCCCTGGCGGAATAGTTCTTCGGCGCGCGGGTCAAGTACGATGGGGCGCAACTCACCGCGCTCGTTGACGTGCATGAGGCTGATTTGGCGTCCAAGGCGCTGACGCACGAGCTCCATCAAATCGTTCGGATCCTTTGTGACGGCGGCGTTGTCAGCCAGCGTTTCGAGGATGGTACGGATGTCGCGGATCGAGATCCCTTCGGCCAGCAAGCCTCGCAAAACCTTGATGATGTCACCGAGCGGCATCAAATGCGGCACGAGTTCCTCGACAACCTTGGCATTGCGCTTGCCAGCGATGTCGAGCAACTCCTGGGTTTCGCGACGGCCAAGTAGTTCGCTGGCGTGCCGGCGGACAGACTCGGTGATATGTGTTGCGATTACTGCGGAAGGATCGACAACGGTGCAGCCCGCGGTTTCGGCACGAACGCGATCGGCGGGCAAAATCCACTTGGCGTTGAGGCCAAAGGTGGGCTCACGGACGGATTCGCCCGCGAGATTGGCCGTGGCAGAGCCCGTGGGATCGATCGCCAACAGTCGGCCTGTGCGGACTTCGCCCTGTGCCACCTTGCCGCCCGAGATGAGAATGCGGTAGGCATTGGGACGCAGGCGCAGGTTGTCGCGAACATGTACGGGCGGAACGATGAAGCCAAGTTCGACTGCCATCTGCTTGCGCAGCGAGGCGATACGGCCCAGCAACTCGCCGTTGCGTTTCGAGTCGACCATCGGTAGCAGATCCAGGCCGACATCCAATGATAGTAACTCGACAGGCAAGAGCGTTTCGATTTCTGCCTTTTGTGCCTCGGGCCCCTGAATCGCGCGATCGGCAGCCGCTGCGGCAGTGGTCGTCCTTGATTCGCTTCCACCCGCAAGCGCTTTGTTTTTGGACGAGCGATAGGCCGCGTATCCGGCGCCTGCCGAAAGTGCCGCGAATGCCAGGTGCGGCATGCCGGGAACGAGCGCCAGCACGCCGAGCACAACGCTCGAGATGGCGGCGGGTCGGGGTCGACCGAAGAGTTGGCTTGTCAACGTTGCGCCGAGTCCGCCACCACCCGAGTCGCGGGTGATGAGAATGGCAGCGCCCGTCGACACGAGGAGTGCCGGAACCTGGGTCACAAGACCGTCACCAATCGAAAGAATCGAAAAGGTCTCGGCGGCGGTCAAAAACGACATCTTGTGTTGCAATACGCCAATGACGATGCCCGCAACGACGTTGATGCCCACGATGAGGAGACCCGCGACCGCATCGCCGCGCACAAACTTCGAGGCACCGTCCATCGCGCCGTGAAAGTCGGCTTCACGCTCAATTTCGCGGCGTCGGCTGCGGGCTTCTGCCTCGTTGATGAGACCGGCGCCCAGATCGGCATCAACGGCCATCTGCTTGCCCGGCATCGAATCGAGGGTAAATCGAGCGGCAACTTCGGAAACGCGCTCGGCACCCTTCGTGATGACCACGAAGTTCACGATGACGAGGATCAAGAAGACGACCGCGCCGATGACGAAGTTGCCGCCGATGGCGAACTCGCCAAATGCCTTGATGACGCTGCCGGCAGCATCCGTGCCTTCTCCGCCATGTATCAAGATCACCCGGGTCGAGGCAACGTTGAGGGCAAGGCGGAACAGCGTGACGAGCAAGAGCACCGAGGGAAACGACGAGAACTCAAGTGGCCGTTCGACGTAGATGGCGACGAGGAAAACGAGAATCGAAGCACAAAGGCTTCCGGCGAGTAGCAAGTCCAGAATCATGGCTGGTAGAGGCAGGATGGCGAGCGCCATGATTCCCAGCATCGCGACCGCGCCGAGTGCATCGCCGGAAAAACGACGCGTCATAGACCCACCCACGACGGCAGCCTGGCTCATTGTGCACCTTCAGGGTTTAGCCGCAATGCACGGCGGTTTTCGGGGGCAGGGCGTGCGCCGCCCTGGCGCTTGCGCAGGCGATACACGTATGCGAGCACTTCGGCCACGGCGTGGAAAAGGTGCGCCGGGATCTCTTTGCCTTCGGGGACGACCTTGAACAACAGCCGGGCGAGCGGCGGTTGCGCAATGATCGGAACGCCGTTCTTGCGAGCAATCTCGCGAATCTTTTCCGCAACACGCTTGCGACCCTTGGCGACGACGCGCGGAGCGTTGCCTTCCCTGGAATCGTAGCGCAAGGCGACGGCGTATTCGGTTGGGTTGACGAGCACCACATCCGCGGTCTTCACCGTGACGGCGAGTCGGCGACGTGCCAGCTCGCGCATGCGAACCCGACGGCGACGGCGGATCTGGGGATCGCCTTCCATCTCGCGCATTTCGCGCTTCATTTCCTCGATCGTCATGCGCATCTGGACGGCAACACGACGGCGGGAAAGAATGAGGTCAATGACTGCAAGCGTGGCGAGCGCTGCGCAACAGTAAAGCGCCACGCGGCCGACGATTTCTCCGAGTCGGACGCCAATGGCACCGCTCGAAAGCGCCGGCTCATACAGAAACCGGTTGCTTTCCTGGCGCAGAGCCATCACGGCGACGGCAGCGACGAACGCAACCTTGGCAGCAGACTTCAGGGTTCGGCCACCGGCCGCTTTGAGATCAAAGATCTGCTTGATGTTGTTCGGATCGACGATGCGAGAAAGATCGAACTCGATTTTCTTGAGAGCGGGCGGCCATCCGAGTTGCAGTGCACCGGTCGTGAGGTATCCAGCAAGCGAGCCCACACACACCGGCGCGGAGGCCCATGCGAGCGCCTCGACGGCACCCGGGAATGCTGAGTTCACCGTCAAGGTCGAGATGGCGGCAGTGTGAGAACGCACGAGGTCCGTCAGCATTTGTGCTGAAAAATCCGAGTAGGAAAGCAACGCAATCGTACCACCACTGATCGTGCCGACCATGGTGAGATCTTTTGAGAGTCCGATGTCGCCGCGTTTACGGAAGTCCTGCTCACGCTTGGGCGAGGCCTTGTGTGTGCGCCGATCGAGATCGCCTGTGCCGCTCATGGATGCACCATGCTTTCGGGCAACATGGCCTCGGTTGACATCACACCGATCCCCTGCAAATCACGGATAAAGGCCGGCGCCGTGGCGATCAGAACGCCAATGCCAACCATCATCACGAGCGCGAGCATCACTGAAAAAACGTTGAGTCCCGGTGCCGCACGCGACATCAAACCCATCGCGACGTTGGCGACCATCGCGGCGATGAGAACCGGTGCCGCGAAACGAAGGGCAACCGGCAAAATGGTTCCGGTCTGATTCACAACCGACATCATCATGTCGGGCAAAGCGGCGGCAGGAACGGGCGCGGCGGCCATCACGTGCACCGCCGCCTCGACCCCACCGGCCATGACAAAGGCAAGTCCACCCAACACCATCACGATGCGACGTACCGGCATGGCCACTTCGCCAAGGGAAGGATCGTAGGCCGCGGCGAATCCAAGTCCGAGTTGCAATCCGATCAACTCGGCCCCGGCAGCGGCCCCGGCAACCACGATGCGTCCTGTAAATCCGGCTGCCAGGCCAACTAAAATTTCGGCGGGCAACACAAACAGAATGTCTTCGGGTGCAAGGGTAGGACGGGTTGACATCACCGCCATGGCGATGAGTGCCGCCGTGGCGACACGAACCTTTGCAGGTACCGTTCGGTCGGAAATGACGGGCGCGGCATACATGAACGCCGCACCTCGGCCAAATGTGGCCGCGAACGTTGCAACCGTGGAAGGCGACACGATCATCGGCCTGCCTCCGCGGCAATCTGGACCAGCATGTCCATGGAGTGATCGGCAAATCCGACCAGTTGGCCAAGCAACCAGTGACCCATGAGCGCGAAGATGACACCCACAACCGCAATCTTTGGCACGAAGGAAATCGCGTTCTCCTGCAGCTGTGTCGCGGCCTGCAATAGCGACGTGGCTACGCCCACCACCAGGGCTGCGACCAAAAACGGTGCGCTAACCAGCGCAACCGTCTCGAGCGTCTTTTGCCACATGTCGAGGAGATTCATGATGACATGGCCCCCTTGAGCAACGATGAAACCAGAAGGTGCCAGCCATCGGCAGTCACGAAAACCAGGATCTTGATGGGAAGTGATACGAATACAGGCGGCAACATCACCATGCCCAGGCTCGACAGAACGATCGCAACCGCGAGATCGATGACGAGAAATGGCAACAGAATCACGAGGCCCATCTGGAACGCCGTCCGCAACTCGGAAACCACAAAGGCGGGAATCGCGATGCGCAGTGGAACTTCGGAGGCCTGGGTGGGACGTGCCAGGTCGGTAAATTGGTAGAAGAGGGCGAGATCATCCTGACGCGTACGGGGCAACAAAAACCCTTGCAGAATCGGTGTTGCAGCTTCGAGGGCTTTTTCTTCGTCGATTAGGCCCGCAAAATAGGGTTTTGCAACCTCGCTGTGGATTCGGTTGGCGACCGGAGACATGACGAAGAAGGTCATGAACATCGCGAGGCCAGCCATGATCTGGCTCGGGGGTGCGCCTTGCGTGCCGAGGCCACTTTTCAAGAACGAAAATACAATCGCGAAGCGGGCGAAGGTGGTGCAGGTCAAGATGATGGCAGGCGCAAGTGACGCCAGCGCCATCATCACCACCAACTGAATCACGCTGGAGCCGGTCGCGGTTTTTGCGGCGTCGACCACGGTTGGCGTCCCGACAACGGGCGCGGCCCAGGCATTGCTGGAAAATAGCAATCCCGGAATGACGAGCGCGGTGAGTCGGGCGAAACGTGTCATACGAAATTGCGCCTTCCGGTGATGGTGGAGGGACCACTCTCGGTGGCTTCGGCCAGCGCGCGTTCCCATTCGCGGTCTTGTTCGGCATCACCCGAGGCATTCTCGAGATTGACGCCATCCGTGCGGCGGTTCTTGAGCTTCAGGATCCCCGATACAAGAGGGCTGGAAGGTGAAAGCATGGTCTTCTTCGGCGCAACGGGTTCGTCTGACGGTTCAACCACGGCAACCGATTCGTCGGATTCGAGTTCGGCCGGCCAGGCATCGAGCAGATTCATCCGGTTGTCAGATACGCCGATCAGAAGTTCACGTCCCTTGACCTTCAAGAGGACAATGCGGTTTTTGCCGCCGAGCGAGCGGTGGGTCACGAGATCAAGGGTCGTGAGATCCGCCCGGTTGCCCTTCTTGCGGTTCTTCATGGCGACGAACGCAGCGAGGCCAGCGACGAGCACGACCGAGAACACGACCGGTAGGTTCGAGTTTGCAGGAGGAAGGGTTTGCAGGCCGCCGCCTTTGCTTCGCACGGGCTTGCCGGGCATGGCAGCCGCGACTTCCTCGGTCGAAACCGTGGCCACCGCTGTCTCGCGACCTTGGGTCGGAGTGGGAATCTCGACGGGCGCAACCGACGCAACGGGCGCAACCGCCGCGACGGGCTTCACCGCGGCTGGCAGCCAGTTGCTCACGGTTTCCTTGCGGGGCAGCAACACGCGCAACCCGGTCTTGGTGTTTTCGATCCGGGCTGCGTTGGCGATCTTCTGAGTCGTGCGGCGGCCATGCGAAAGCGTGATGCCGAGGTAGCCATCCGTGGTCTCGATTCGACGGACGGTTGGGTCCAGGATCGGGGTGTTGCTATTCAGCTTGCCGTCAATGGCGAGTTCGAGATGGTCGCCCGATGCTGTCAGTTTATTCTGTGTGGTACGAACGCCCGGGATCGTGATCTCGATGTGTTCTATGTCGGCGGCAAAGTTGACGGTTGGATCGGCCGCACGGGCAGCGCCCAATGAAAGTCCCTGTGCCACGACCCATGCGGCGACGGCAGTGTTACGGATCACGATGCCCCATCCTTGTCGTTGCGGACGATCTCGACGATGCGTGCGCCATAGCGATCCCCAATTGCAACGGCTTCGGCGCGGGCGACGAGTCGTTCGTTCACCCGCACATCCAGTTTGTCGCCGGTCAACTTGGACAGCGGAATGATGGACCCTGGACCAAGTCGCGAACCTACTTCTTTCAGGCTCATGATGACCCGTCCCAGTTCAACCGACAACTCAACCGGAACATCGCCGAGCAAAAGATCGAAGGACTCGACCCTCGCCGCGTTGTCGGACTGTCCCTTGGGATTCTCGCCTGGGTTTTTTCCCTCGGTGCTCATGATGGGCGGCCTTTCGTGTTGGTGTTTCCGATTACCTCGACGGCCATCGTGCCGCGGGAAACGAGTGCGCGTCCGTGCCCTTTGACTTTTCCGCCGACGCGGATTGGCAGTGGATCGTCCAGAAACTTGTCGAGGGGCAAAATGGTGCCCGGCTGGAGACGCGACAGAGCGTTCATCGTCATTCGGACGCGTCCTAGCTCGACGTTCACCTCGACGGGAACTCCACCAAGCGCTGCCTCGACGGCGCCGGGCGGTGCCGGCACGGAGCCCACGGGTACGGGCGGAACCACCATGGTCTCCGGCCGAGCGATCAGACCAATCGTACCACGGGTGTCGCCTTCGATGGCGATCGTGGTGCTGACCACGAGATCGCCCGGGGAAAGACTGCGGCGCCAGAGTTCGGTGCGGGCGGCATCGTCAAGCAGGTTGACGCTGCATCCCTGTTCCTCGAACCAGGCGTCCGTCAAACCGCGCGTGATGGCTTCTCCGACGCGTCCGAACAACTGACGCGCCACTTGCGACGGGGGTCGGTCGTTCTCGGATTGTTCAAGCTGCGCACCCAACAAACAGGCCGACAAAATTTCGACCATGGGTCCCGATGCGGTCATCAAGGCCAGGTCCGACCGCTTGTCGACCCGGAGGCAACGAACCCAGGCTTCCCCGAGGGCGTCGCGCAATCCACCGCCGTCTACAACCTCGACGTTTTGCACCGTGGCTTCCACGTCGACCCGGCAAAGGCGGGCGATGAGCTGTGGAATTGTCTTGATCCAGCGTGCCGCAATTTTCTGGGCGTTGGGGCGGGCGCGCTCGGCGGCGCGATCGTCGGCGATGAGCGCTATCGGCTCCGCCTGGAGTTCCAGATCCTCGGCAGGGGTCGAGCGTCGACCTTTGCCCATGGCAGTCTGAATGGCCTCGAATTCTTCGGATGAGAGCTTGTCGCCCATGACATCGACTTACCGATGCAAGCGACGGGCCAGAAAAATATCGTGTATTTACAGTACCTTACGAAATGGCCGCCTTCTTGACGTTGCCGCCGTTGACGACCGCGCCAAAAAGGACAACGCGACGACGCGACACGCTGTTGGAAAAACGGACGCACCGGGTCGCGGGGTGTTTGCCCCGGAACCCCGTGCATCGCGATGCGTCTTGAACCTCAACGCTTGAGGTTTGCGATTTCCGCCAGCATCTCGTCTGCCGTGGAAATTGTCCGCGCGTTGGCCTGGAAGGCGCGCTGATAGGCGATGAGCGAGACCAGTTCGTTGCCGAGGTCCACGTTTGAGTTTTCAAGTGAACCGGCAGAGATGGCCCCACGGGTCCCTGAAGCGGCCGTGCCAACGAGCGCCTGACCGGAATCGGGCGTTTCGAGGAACAACTGGCTCCCTGCGCGAACGAGGCCCTGTTCGCTCTGGAACGACGCCAGTCCCACCCGTGCCACGGCCCGGCTCTGACCGTTCGAGAACATGCCCGTCACCGTTCCATCATCGCCGATAAGCAGGTTCGTGAGCTCACCTGACCCGTATCCGTTTTGTACGAGACCGGTGATGCTGTTGGCACCTGCGTACTGAACCGTACCACTTTGTCCAGTACCGGTGTCAGTCGTGATGGAATCACCAAAGTCGAATGCAATGACCTGTCCCGGTGTCGCGTTCAAGAAGTCGGCGCTGGAGGCCGTCGTCGTTTCGGTGTCGAGTGCGCCGTTCGGGGTGAACGTCAACGTTCCAGCGGCGATCTCCTGTGGTACGCCGGCGGTTCCACCCGTGACCTCCGACCCGTCGACCAACGCGTGCCATTGCCACGTGCCCGCACCATTGGTGATGAAATAGACGTCGGCTCGATGCGCCTGTCCAAGCGAGTCATAGACCGTCGTGGGTGCGGACGAGTTGGATGTCGCCGAGGCATTGGCCGGATCCCAGGGCAGCGCGGGGGCGATGGATCCGGAATCGAGGTTCATCGATACCGCAAGTTCTGTCGTGGCATTGGGTGGGCTGGTTCCACCGACCTGCAGATCGCTCAGTGTCGCTGAAAGCTGACCCGATGGTTGCAGCATATACCCCTGCACACGCAGGCCTTCCCCGTTGACCACCACGCCTTCGCTGTTGAGGTTGAAACGTCCATCGCGGGTGTAGTACGAACCTTCGGCGCCATCGTGGTTTCCGTTGAGAATGAAGAAGCCATTTCCACGGATCGCCATGTCGAGGGTCGCGCCTGTTTGTTGAATTGCACCCTGGTTGTGCAACGTATCGACACCCCCAAGTCGGACACCGGCACCCATGCGCTGACCGTTGGGTGCGTTGCCGCCCAGGACATCCTGGAAGCTGGCCCGCGATCCACGGAATCCTACCGTGGAGGCATTGGCGATGTTGTCACCGACGGTGCTGATGGCCTCGCCATGGGCTTGCAGTCCGCTTGCACCTGTTCTTAACGACGTCCAGATTGACATGTTTGGTTTCCTTTCAGTGGGGCGTGAGGCGTCAGCCATCACGGGGTTGGCAGTGGAATGGTTGGTTTCTCACCGTCGAGCGACGCGATATCGGACGGTGCGATCGTGACGGAGCCCACCTGGAAGGCGGCTCCTCCTTGCTCAAATGCGACGGCCGTGATTTCGCCGTGAAGAATGACCTGGCCGGGGACCGTTGCGCCGGCCTGATCCCGGGCATCAACCGAGATGCTGTAGTTTCCAGCGACGACATCATGGCCGTTGTCATCCTTGCCATCCCAGTGAAGCGCCGTTTCGCCCGAATTCGTAGCACTCAGGTCGATGTGTCGCACGGCGACGCCGTCGGCGTTGTTGATGACGATTTCCACTTTCGATGCTGGCTTGGCCAGGTGCACGTTCAGATCGGGCACGGGGCCGTCTTCGGGGTTGTAATCGATCTGCGATGCGGCCGCCGTGACATTCCGTCCGGTCAGCCCAACGAGCGCTGCCCGTGAGGCCGTGTCCTGTCCCGCTTCAAGGCTTGCCAGTCGCGTGTTCATCTCGGCCGATTGCTCAAGCGAGGTGAACTGCGCGAGCTGTGCGACGAATTCCGCCCCTTTCTGCGGATCAAGCGGATTTTGATACTGAAGCTGTGCCACCAGTAGTCGGAGGAACTCGTCCTTCGTCGACTTGGGCGGCGCTTGTGTTCGTTGCTGGGTAAGGCTATCGGGAAGATTTTCAACTCTCATGGTTTTATCCTCTTGCTCAGGCGATCGCGCGCAGATCGCGCGTTGTTTCGGGCGTTGGTTGTATCGACGAATCGTCGTCGTGCTCCGGCAGTGTCTCTGGTTGTCGCGGTTCACCCCCGTTGCCCCCCGTCTCGAAGTCGAAGGACAACGTGTCGAGGTTCAGGCCATGCTTCGCGAGTGCAGTCCCCAGTTCCTGGGCGTGCTCACGCAAATGGAGTGCGACCTCGGGTGTGGCAACCGTGGCACTGACCCGCACGTGTTGGCCTTGCGCGGCGATCGATAGGTCCACCCGACTGTCGCCGTCCCCCACCACGATGTCGGCCGTATCCTTGCCAAAGTGCGCACGACGGATGTCGTTTATCGCCTCGACGGGACGCAACGTGGCGGCTTCGGGGGAGGGCACTTGCGCAGGGGCGGCTGCCGTTGCGGGCAACGAGACATCTCTTGAATGCGTTGGGTTGTGCTCGGCAAGCGCTGCGACAATTGCCGAGCTGATGTCGCTTCCCACAACGATTGCCTTTGGCGGGGCCTCCGCGTCTTTCACCATGTCCTGCAAAATAGGCGTCATTTCCATCAAAGGCGCAGGCTCTTTCGTTGCTCTCGCTTTGTAAGCCACCTCGGGTTCTGGTGTGGCCGCTTCGCCGAATTCGACCGGCTCCATCCACGCGGGTAGTTCCAGCGTTGGCGTCTCGTTCGGGTTGGATTCTGGCGCGGCGACCTTCGCAGGGGTTTTCGCAATGATCGGCAACGAGGCCGTCGCCTCAACGGTTGGGCGCGCGCCCGGAATCGTTTCTCCGGATGGCGAGACAGGGACAGGGACGGCGCCGTTTACGGGAGTGTTGGTTGGGTTCACGGTCATCATTCCCGCCAGCAATGCCAGCGCGGCAGCGAAGTCATTCGGCCTGCCTTCTTCAGAGTCAGCGGGGCGCAACCCTTCGGCCTTTGAATTCTCCGATGACAACCATTCGTTGGGACGCGACGGAAATCCGGTGTTCATGGTTTGTTCCTGTATTGAGTCGCGACGCGATCGTCGCTTTGTTTTTGTTCAAGTTTGTTCTGGACCTCGGCGACGTGATCCCGTTCGCGGTCCAGAAGCTTCTCCGCGCGACGGAGTTCCTGTTCTTTGCCGACCAGAACTTCACGGCGTGCGGCGCTGTGCTGTTCCGATTTTCGCCGCTCTTCGTTCGCGGATACCAGTCGGTGGGTTGCGGCGCGACGGGCATATTCGAAATCGAAGAATGCATTGACGCTTTCGGCTTTGCCAAGGTTTTGGCTTGCGTCGTCGTACGATTGTTCGATCTCCGCGTGAACGTGTTCCAAATGTTCGTTGGCCTGTTGTGCTGCGATCTCGGCCGCCGTGAGCTCGCCTGCTGCGGCATCGCGCAGGCGTTTTCGGGTGCGCTCCACCCTTGTCAGCAAACGAAAGCGTGGTGTCATTTGCTTTCAACCGCCCTAGAACGAGGTTTGGTCAACTTTGCGGACTCCGTGGCCATCAGTTGATCCGCGGTTGCAATGACTTCCTGAAGTTGATTCATGCCGGCGCCGTAGGCAGTCGACTCTTCCGGATTCTGTCTCGCCCAGCGATCAAACGCTTCGCCCGTGGCGACCGCAGCGTCGTACACCGGGTTGTGTCCCGGAACGTAGGCGCCGAGGCTGCGCAACTCGTCGGCCTCCCGCCGGGTTGCAAGCAGTTGGCGGCCGCGGGTCATCAACTTGTGCGCTTCGTCCACGGTAACTTGTCGGGCCGCACGCGAGGCGCTCGCGAGCAAATCAATCGCAGGGAAGTGACCTCGAGCGGCGAGATCCCGAGACAAGACAATGTGACCGTCGAGCAACGAGCGCGCCGAGTCAGCGACGGGATCGGCCAGATCGTCGCCTTCGACAAGGACCGTGAAAAACCCCGTGATGGAACCACCGTTTTTGATCGGGCAGACGCGTTCCAGAAGGCGCGGCAAGGTCGCAAATACGCTCGGTGGATAGCCCTTCGTTGCGGGTGGCTCGCCCGCCGCGAGTCCGATTTCACGCAGCGCCATCGCATAGCGGGTCAGCGAATCGAGAATCAACAACACCCGCGCACCGCGATCTCGGAAGTACTCGGCGATGGCAACTGCAGAAAGCGCGCCCCGTGCGCGTTCAGCAGGCGGACGATCGGAAGTTGAAACGACGAGCACACCGCGCTCAAGCTGGAAATTGGTTAGCAGATCCTGAACCTCGCCACCGCGTTCGCCGATGAGGCCGATGACGGTTACATCGACATCCGACTGGCGTGCGATCTGCCGCATCAAGATGGTTTTCCCGACGCCGGCACCCGCAAAGATGCCGACCCGTTGTCCTGCACCGCAGGTCAACAACGAATCGATGGCACGGACGCCGGTATCGAAGCGGTTGTGAATGGCAACGCGTTTTTCAGGCAGCGGTGCCGCCGCATCGATCGGGACAAAAGCGTCGGGTCGCAACGCTTCTTTTCCGTCGAGTGGATTTCCGAATGCATCGACGATCCGACCTAGCAACCGTTCGGATACGCCGAGGCGGGCGCCGTCTCCGCGGCTTGTGACTCGGGCTCCCGGCGCGACGTTGATGAGTCTTCCGAAGGGAATGATGAGCGCATTCGAATCCTTGAAACCAACCACTTCACCGAAGAGCGGCTCGCCCGGGCGTTCGATCTCGACCATGTCACCCACTCGACCGTTGGGTACGTGGCTTTCAACCAGCATGCCCGTGACACGCGTGACTTTCCCGTGTTGCGCCGGTGTTGCCGCCCGGGCCAGAAGCGGCGTGATGCGATCAATAAAGCCCGGATCTGCGCCCATCATGGTGTTTCGCCCCCGGCGTCATTTGCGCCACGTTCGGCGAGGTATTCGTCCAAAAACGGCACCAGCGCGAGACGTACTTTGTCAAGACGCGCATCCACCGTGGCATCGACGATGCGTTCGATGTTCTCCAGCAGAAAGCCGCCCGAGGCGATGTGAAGGTCGCGGACAATGCGAGCCGACTGACCAATCTCGGGTGCGGCTGCCAGAATCGAGTCGGCATCCGAAGGGCAAAGGTGTAGTACCAATGGCAACGGGCTTTCGACGCCATCGATGAGTTTCTGGACCGTCTCTGCAAGGGATCGGGAATCGATCGAGATCTCCCGTGAAACCAGCTGTCGAGCAATGGCAATGGCCATGTCTGCAATCTCGCCTGCCCGGGGCATTCGAATTCGTTTCGTGGCAACCAACAGCCTTTCGGTGCCCTGCGCGAACTGTTCAATCGCAGCACCAATTTTTTGCTCGGCTTGGGCCATGCCTTCTTTTTCCGCCCGTGCGATCGCGACATTCATTCGGGTGGAATACTCGGGATGCTCCTCGATGGGCAAGGACAGTTGCTGGGCGAGGGCCGGTGGCAAAAATGCCTGACGAACCTCCGCTTTACCATCCGTGTTTCCGGACCACGCCGCCGCCGCACCCGCGTTGCCGACGCGCATGCGCTGGTGAAGCGGCACTTCGGTGCCATCTCCCATGCCGAAATCGGTGAACGATTCGTTTCTTCTCAAACGAGTTGCTCCCCGCCGCCGGTGGGCAAGGTGATTTGACCTTCAGAGGCAAGGCGCATCGCGCACTCGACAATTTCGCGTTGTGCGCGTTCGACCTCGGAAAGTCGTGTCGGCGGCAACAGTTGGAGATCTTCTCGCATTTGCTCGGCTGCCCGCGAAGAAACGGCCGACAGGAAATGGTCACGCAAATCTTCAGGAGAGGTCTTGAGCGCCAACAACATCGTATCGCTTGGAACCTCGCGCATGAGGGTCTGCAGCGCGCGGCCTGTTATCTTGCGCAGATCCTCGAAGCGGAACATGCCTTCTCGAATCTTCGGACCCAACTGGCTGTCGGCTTCTTCGATGGCGCCGATCAAACGCTCGGAGTCTTCGGAAGGGACTTGCTTCAAAAGTTCGGCAGTGAACTCAATTCCATTGAACTCCATTTGCTTGCTGGCGTCCGTCAGACCGCCCGCAAGGGCAAGGGCCTTCACGAGGGCCTGCGATGCGAGGAGGATTTCGTCCGTCGGGACCTCGGTCAATTGCGCAACACGTTTAAGCAGATCAACCTGAGCCTCTTGCGGCATGACAAGTAAGATCTGTCCGGCCTGCGTTCGACCGAGTTGCGACAGGATGGCAGCCGCGATCTGCGGATGCTCCTGCGCCAGTAGCTCTGCGAGGGTTGCCGTCCGTGCCGTTCGTATGACATCGATCGGAGCGAGGTTTGCGTTCGGGTTGGCATCCAGGATTTCACGTGCCCTGGCTTCGCCGAGTGCACTTGCGGCCAGACTGCGAACGTACGCACCGCCCGAGCGGGGCAGCATGGGGGAACGCATTTTCTCTGAGAATTCTGCGAAGACGCTTTCCAGAACGGTGGGCTCTACGCCGTCGAGATCCTCGACGGATTTCACGAGTTTGCGCAACTCATCGGCTTCCAGGTTTCGTAGCACCTCGCACGCAAGCGTCTCCTCAAGGGCCAGAATCACGAGCGCTGCTTTTTGTCGGTTGTTGATCGTGGCGGTCATCGCTTCGCTCCTCCGGATTCAGCAGGCTCACCGACCCACTGGGCCAGCACGCGTGCGGCCCTACCGGCGTCAGCCTTTACCGATTGCACCGCGCGATCCCGAGCGGATTGTTCGGGAAGTCCGGCGGCGGCTCGCGTGCCGCCCGACATGGCGGCCAAAACCCGAGCGGCGTCGTCCCCCGCGGGCAACGCGGCCTCAAGATCGCCCACGCGGGCTGGCAACGAATGAATCAGTTCGGCGCGCAACCCCTTGGCCATCTTGTTGCGCAACATGAACACCGAGAGCACACCGAGTACCAACAGGCCGAGGCCCGCGATGGCAAGCACCAACAGTCGAGGCGAAATCGGCAACAGATGCGAGGCCAAACCATCCTCTTCGACCGGTGTCGTGGTGGTCACGAACGGCACGCTATGGACTTCGATGCGATCGCCGCGCTCGGGATCAAGGCCAGCTGCTTCGCGGGCCAATGATTCGATTTGCGTCAGTTCTTCCTTGCTTCGCGGAATCAACTCGATCTTTGCGACCGCGGTGGCGCCGTCTTCCGCCGCTTCCTTGGGATTCTCTTTATCCTTCGCAGCGGGCGCTTCGGACGCGGGCTTGGCTGCGGCGGCCGGATCGATAGGCCTCGGAACGCCGTCGACGAGCACCGCGACGTGGAGTCGCTTTACACGGTTTTTCGCACCGACCATTCGACTCACAACCCGGTTGACTTCAAAATTGCGAGTCTCCGAAAGCCGAGACAAACCCTTGGTTGAGGTCGTGGTGGTGCTGGCGGGCGGTGGTGTGGTGGCCGGAGCGACAGCCGCGACGGCCGGGACGGCGTTGGGATCGGTCGGCGCGACGGCAAGCGGTGCCTCGGGCAGCGGCGACGAATTGGGCAGATTTCCACGCGCGCCAATGAGGCCACCCGTTGAACTGCCCGCGGCACCTTCGCCCTCAACGGTTCGTTGCTCACTTCGGAGCGTAAGCTTTTGCGGATCGTAGAGCTCCTCGGTTTTCTCGATTTGAGATTGATCCATTTCTGCGGTCACCGTGACGGCGACGTGCCCGGAGCCCACGACCGGTTCGAGAATCGAGATGATTCGTTTTTCCAGACTGCGTTCAAGATCGTGGTGCGTCGAGTTGCCGCCGCCGCCTTCGCGATCGCCCGCCGACAACACGTTCCCCGCGTCATCAATGATGGTCACGCGGTCGGGTTGCAGTCCTTCGACGCTCGATGCGACAAGATGGACAATCCCGCTTGTTTGCGAGCGCGATAACGCTCGCCCGCGCTTGAGTTTCAGCACCACCGAGGCCGAGGGTGGCTCGTCGTCGTCCTTGTAGAGCGAGCGCTCCTGTATTGCGATGTGAACCCGTGAGCTTTCGACCACAGACAGTGTCGCAATCGTACGCTGCAATTCACCCTGTAGGGCGCGCCGGTAGTTCATTTTTTCGACGAAGCTTGTCGTTCCAAAGGTCTGTTTCTCGAAGACCTCGAAGCCGACGCCACCGCCGCTTGGCATGCCGTTGGCGGCAAGAGACAAACGCAATTTGTGAACTTGAGATTCAGGAACCAGGATGGTTCCACCACTGTTTTCAAGGCGATAGGGCACCTTTTCGGCGTCGAGTTGCGCAACAATCGCGCCGGCATCTTCGTTGGGAAGGCCCGAAAACAGGACGGAATAGCCGTCTGATGACTCCATCGTGATAAGCCCGAGGCCAATGAAGCTTGCAGCCAATACAGCCATCAGGATCACCCGACGCAAGGGTGGCAGGCGTTCCCAAAGTGCGCGGGTTTGTGCAGTGACGTTTCTGAGATCAGGAGCCATGGGGTGTTGGACGCTTCCGGGTTACAGTCCTAGATCGGGGTGTTCATCAGATCGCGATAGGCTTCGAGAAGCTTGTTTTTCATGGTGACGGCGTACCGTACGGCGATTGTGGCTTTCTCGGACGCGATCATCACCTCGTGGATACCGACGCTCGGATCGCCGTTGGCGAATTTTTGCGAAAGAGACTGGGCCGTTTGTTCGGCGCCGCGTCCCTCGGACAGGGCGCCCGCGAGGGCCGAGCCGAAGTCGTCTTTCGCGGCGGATGCCGGGCTCGCCTTGCCGGCGCCTGGCGTCGCTTCGGGCCAGTCGATTTTCATGGGACCTATGCCGTCGATTGCCATGATTACCTTCCAATACTCAGTGCGCGTTCAGCCATCGTGACGGCGGTCCCGAGTGCGGTTACACCCGCTTCGTAGGCGCGGGATGCGGTGATCATGTCAACCATCTCTTCGATGAGGTTGACGTTGGGGTAGGCAACCATGCCGTCTGCATCCGCATCGGGATGTCCCGGATCGTGTTGCAGCCGCGGTTCTGCCTGATCCGTTTGTATTTCCGAAACCTCGACCTTGCGCACGTAGTCGGCGAATCCAGCGGGCAGATCGCGAACCGGGTTTGCGGATACCACCACGTCTTTGCGCCGATAGGGACCGCCTTCGGGCGTCCGTGTCGTGGCAATGTTTGCGAGATTGGACGATGCCACATTCAAACGTGTTCGTTGAACCGCCAGTCCTGATGCCGAGACATCCATCGCCAAAAAATCCATCGTTGCACCGCCCTGTTGAGTGTTTGAACGTTTCCTAGCCAACTCCGTCCGAGGACGTGTATCGCAGCAACGCGAGTCGTCTGGATACGAGCTCGGAATTCGTCGCGTACCGCACGCGATTCGAATCAATCTTTGCCATCTCGTGTTCGAGACTGACCGCGTTGCCGTCCGCGCCGATTGGTCCTGAGCCATCGGCCACGACCTGACCCGTCATCGTTCCCCCCGCACTCGGCATATGTCCGTCGGCAGTCCGCGCCATCACGACCGAACCGAGGGTGTTTGGATCGCCTTCAGGAATGATCTCGAGATCGATCGGCTTGTAGTTGGGCGTATCGATGTTGGCAACGTTGGATGCCAGCACACCATGTCGTTCGCGATGAAAGGACATCGCATTCGACATTTGATCGACGCTGTTGAGTAGGGCTTTCATTGCGGAAAGGTTTTAAAGCAAGCGCCGTGCCAACAGCGAGCTCGCAAACCATCCACAAGAAATCCAGTAGTTACGTTCCACCAGGCGGAGCCGTTGGCAAAACTGGCGGCAGTTTTGACGTCGGTCAGACCGCGATCTTGCGAAGACGCTCGACGAGCGTGGTGCGGTTCAAACCCAGAAGGGCAGCCGCTTCTGTTCGGTTTCCAGCCGTTCGCTCAAGCGCGGTACGAATGAACTTTTCCTCGACCGTATCGACCGCCTTGCGGAGATTGAGGTCGTTGGCTGCCGCTTCGGTTGTATCGTTCGTCGGAAAAGCCGAGTTCACGACCGCCATCACCGCGCGAACCGGACGCGCCTTTTTCCCGGAGAAACGAATATCCGCGGCCGTCAAAACGCCACCGCGCTTCATGACGATGCTGCGCTCAATGGTATGCGCAAGCTCACGGACGTTGCCGCGCCAGGCGTGTTCTTTCAGAACGCGTTCCGCAGAGGCATCGAGTCCGGTTACCGAGCGTTGCAACCGGGCATTGGTCTCGGTCAGAAAGCGATGCGCCATCGGTGCGATGTCGTCGGCGCGTTCGCGCAATGCCGGCAAGTCGATCTGGATCACCGTCAAACGGTAATACAAGTCGGCACGAAAGGTTCCCTCGTCGACCATTTGTTCGAGGTCGCGATTCGTCGCTGCGATCACGCGCACGTCGATGCGGATCTCCTTGTCAGCGCCAACCGGCGTGAGCATTCCGTCCTGCAAAACGCGAAGCAATTTCGCTTGCGCCTGCAGCGGCAGTTCGCCGATCTCGTCTAGAAAGAGCGTGCCGCCATCGGCTGACGCCAGGCGTCCTTCGCGGGCGGCGATGGCGCCGGTGAAAGCACCCTTCGTGTGTCCGAAAAGTTCGGCCTCGATTAGGCTGTCTGGAATCGCAGCACAATTCAGGGGGACGAGTGCGCGGTTGGCTCGAGGTGAAGCGCCGTGAATCATGCGCGCGACAAGCTCTTTGCCGGTGCCGGTTTCGCCGGTGACCAACACCGTGCAGTCGGTGTCCGCCACGTTGCGCGCTTCGGTCAGCGATTCCAGGATGCGGGGATCGTCGCCAATGAACTCGGGCGCGAAGGCGATGCGCCAGGTTTCAAGGTCAGCATTTGGATCCAACTTCATCGAGACAAGGACATCGTCGGGGCCGTCGACCGAGTTGAGGATTTCTTGTGAGAAAACGTGACGAATGAGTCATTAAAACATGTCTCTAGAAAGTCTCTCGGTGAACCCAGGCTAGCTCTCCATGGGTGACGGGTTTGGGCGGGAAAGAGAATGATCACGAGCCCGTACGGCAGGCGCTTTTATCAAAAAAATACGGTAAATTCATCGAAAAATGGCGGTGTCCCGGGTCGCTCTGTTCTTGTGGAAAAGGTGACAACTGTCAATGTGGCGTCACCCAGAGCAGGTGACACGCAGCAGGTAAACAACGCGATGCGCTTTGCCTAATAACCCGAACGAGGTGTCATGGTTCCCGCGCTTTTTCACACACATCGCATCAAGCAGTTCGGCCCAACTGTCGATGTCATAATTCGAGTGCAATCCAGCGGCCCATGGCGATAAACCGAGTCCCACTCCGAGAGCTGCGACCGCCCACCTCGGGGGGCGGCGCTGCGCAGTATCTCGCTGATTTCATTGAAGATATGCGCAAGGGCGAGGTTAGCTTTGCGTACCAGTACCGCTGGCCGGCCATGATTGTCACGGGCCTCACCGGCACCTTGAGCGATCTCGGCAGCAGGACCGGGACCCTCGTCACCGACGATCACAGCGCCGATGTGCGCCTCGCGAGTCTGCTCGTCGGACGGGTGTTCCTGTTGCGCAAGAACGCCAACGCCCAGCCCGGTCAAATTCGGATAGGGCGGGTTGCTGAAAACGACGTTCCCATTCCCGAGTTTTCGATATCAAAGCATCACTGTCTTTTACGACCTGCGCCAAATCGTACCACGATCGAAGACATGGGCTCGACCAACGGATCTCTCGTCAACGGAACGAAGCTGATTCCACACCAGCAGTATGCCGTCGAGGATGGCTCCGAAATCGTTCTCGGCCGTTTCGTCTTCCTCTTTTTCACCGCCCGTGGCTTCGTCGACTACGTCAAGCGTGAACTCGCCGACCTCTCGGCCTAGGAGAAGGTCGAATGGCGAACGACAAGCCAGTCAGTTTGGACGATGTCCTCGCTCGGGTCGACAACCTACCGACGATCTCCCATGTTGCAATTCGCGTTGGTGAACTTGTCAACGATCCCAAAATGGGTGCACGCGAGATCTCGAAGGTCATGACTCAGGATCCGAGCCTGAGTGCCAAGGTGCTCAAGCTTGTCAATTCGTCCTACTATGCCATTCCGGGCGGCGTGACCGACGTGGAACGCGCGATTTCGTTTATCGGATTCAATGCGCTCTATCAGCTGGTTTTGACCGTTTCGGTGTTTCGCGCGTTGAAGACACCGGGCGGTGCCACGTTTGATGCTCGAGGCCTTTGGCTTCACTCGTTGGCCGTGGGATCGTGTTCGGAAGCACTCGCCCGGCGGATCGGGCATCCCGATCCCAGTACATGCTTCACGGCGGGACTGCTACATGACTTCGGAAAAATCGCGCTCGCGAAAGCCGAGGGAGAGCGTTTTGCGATGGCGCTCGACAGCGCCCGTCGCGATGGTGTGCCCATGCACATTGCCGAGGCCGAGGTGGGTTTGCCACCGCACGAGCGCGTGGGCAGTCGTCTCGCCAAGCGGTGGCGTTTTCCGGCGACGCTTCTGATACCGATCGAAAACCACCACAAGAGGCACCACCAGAGCGTACGTCGCGATCTCTCCACGCCACTGCTGGGTATGCTCGACATCGTCTCGCTTGCAGACGACGTGTGTCGTTTCCACGCGATTGGCGACAGCGGTTCACCCAAGCCCGAAGCACCGGATGCGGATGCGCTGGACGCTCTCGGCATGACAACGCTGTCGCTTGATGGCATCTACACGGACTTGATGCGCGTCCTCGAGAAATCGCGTACCTTCCTCGCCCTCATCGACGAGCCTACCGCCAAGTTGGACAAGCTCGGCTAGCGAAGCCCGCCTTGTTTACTCGGGCTCGCTTGTCATCGTTCGCGGCAAGGTCACGACAAAACACGCACCACGATTCGCATGTTTGGCGTACGAGATCGTGCCTTGATGGTCTTTCAGAATCTGCGCCGAGATCGCAAGGCCAAGACCGCAGCCAGTCCCCGCTGATTTTGAGGTGACATAGGGCTCGAAGAGGTGGTCGATGATGTCGGGAGCAACCCCGGGTCCGTCGTCGATGACCTGGACCGATACTGTTTTTGCTGTGGTCTCCACGCTCACGTCGATGGTGCTTCCGTCTGGAGTCGCCTCCCCGGCGTTTCGTATGACGTTGACGAGAACCTGCGTCAGCAGCGTCGCATCGCCAACGACCAGGGCTTTGGGCAACCGCGCTATCTGAATCGAGCGACGCTTGCGCGTGTGAATTCTGCAGATCGAGACCGCCGAGGCCACCAAATCGGCAACACGACACTGCACCGGGTTTTCCTCACCGGAATGGATGTAGTTGCGCAACGAACGGTACAAGTTGACAAGGCGTTGCGAACTTTCGATTGCCCCGGCCATGCTTTCCTGCAAATCCGCGTCGCCACCACTTTCAATCGTGGGCGCAAGATCCCCAACGCAGAGTTGAACGTTCTGCACGAGCGATGCCAGCTCGTGGGTAATGGAGGCCGTCATCGCACCCAGCGTCGCACGACGATTTAAACCGAAGAGCTGTGCGCGTGCCACTGGGTCGGCGAGCGCCAACTTGATCACGTTGGGGGCGCCGTTGTCTCCCGACCAGCGCGCCGCCCGTTGAATGAGAAACACGGTTATCGCGTGACTGGTGGCACCAAATCCACTCGCCAGCGTTCTAACTTTGCCGTCACTTGTCATCGCCTGGTCAATCCGCCAGTCGGATCCATTTGATCCACCGCTCGGTTGCCCGAAGCCCGCGAGGGTATGGCTTTGTCCGTCCACGAGCATCGATACGGAAAGTCCGTGGACCTCTCGGATGGTGCGCGCTCGCTCAGCTAAAATTTTCGAGATCTCCACCAAGCCCTCGGCGCTCGCAAATTGATCGTCTATTCCCGCGGTATCGAGCAGGCTATCGAACGAGGCAGACATGTTGCGAATGCGCTCCCGGTGTTCCAGCGCCCTTCGCAAGGTCACATCGAGGGCATCGTGCCATGGTTTACCGATCTTGAAAGGTGCTCCGAATCCCATGGTGGCTTTGCGGGCATCTTCGTCGAGGTGACCCGTCAACATGATCCGGATCGTCTCGGGATTGCACCGACGGGCGGCGTCAAGAACCTGCACGCCGTTGATTTCCGGCATTCGCAAGTCGGCAACCACCGCGTCGTATGGCGTTTGGCGCAAACGTTCAATCGCTTCTTTGCCGCTCGACACCGCCTCGACGTCAAAGCTCGCGGCGAGCTCATCGTGTATCGATTCCAGAACGTCGATATCATCGTCGACAACCAATATTCGTTCACGCGGCATGACTCTCCTTGGAGGGCAGTTGGATCTCGAAGCGGGCCCCGGTTTCACTCGGACAAAATTTCACGTCGCCACCAGACTGACGCGCGAGGCGTCTTGCGGTGACGAGGCCAAGACCACTGCCGTCGGGCCGGGTTGTCACAAACGGCTCGAACAGTGCCTTGCGACGGTCGGGCGCAACGCCTTCCCCACTGTCCTGCAGGGCCACCGTGATGCCAGCGTCCGACGCCGTTGCCTCGATTCGCAACTGGCCACCGGTTGGCATCGCGAGAACCGCGTTGTCGATGAGGTTCCACAGAATATGCTGGAAATCAGCCGCGGATGCCCATGCCGACGTTCCGTCCGCAATGTTCGTGGCGACCTTGATGCCGTTCAAGCGCGGCTCGAAGAGTGCAATCGCAATGTCAATCTCCTTTCGAACGGCCAGAGTTTCCGGCTCCGACGCGATGTTGCCGCTGCGGTGGGCGCGCCTGACCGCCGCAATGATGGTCTCCATCCTCGAAGCGGTATCGGACCCCCGTTTCAAAAAACGTGAAGCGCCATCTTTGAGCTCGTCCGAGCCCTTTTCGCCAATCAATCGATCCAACTGTCGGTGTGCGCTGACGAGCGCCGCAAGCGGATTGTTCAGGCTGTGGGCGATGCCCGCCGACAGTTCGCCGATGAGCGCGCGCCGACTGGCCTGTGACAGGCGTGTGCCCATCACCCTGAGTTCGTGGTTTTTCTCGGCCAGTTCACGGTTTCGCATTTCGAGATCGGATACCGCTTTTTCCAGCTCCGAATGAGCCGAAAAAAGGGCGAGATGCTTTGAGATGAGTTCACGTTCGAGCATCTGCCGCTCGGTGATGTCGCGGGCGATGCATGCGGCCAGCGGCCCCGTGTTACTGTGTTCGATATGCGCGACGGTCAAGGCAACCGTCACGGGGTAACCATCGATTCGAGCGATGGCTATTTCGTCGTGCAAGCCCTGACGTTCAATCACCCGTGTGGCACGTTCGCCAGCATCGCAATCATCACTCGGTAGAAACAAGCTGGCCGCAGGTTGGCCCACCAAGACAGCCATTGAGCTGCCAGTCAGATCCTCCAGCCGACTGTTGGCGCTAACGATGCGCATATCGGAACGCGATACGGCGAACGCAGCTTCGGACGTATGCTCGAAGAGCAATCCGAAGATTTTCCTGTCGATATCGCGGATCGGCGCCGATGCGTGCGTTTGCATCCAGATTCTTGCTTCGGCCATGTATGGCGTTTCTGGAGGCCTGAAATCTAGACCGTCGCCCCGGACGGGTGACAGCCGAAAGTCCCTTCAGTAACAAGCCCGGCAAGACGATTCCTTGGGGACGGTGAGGCGTAGTTTAGGCGAAGGAGAACCCGAAGAGACCACACAGACCGATGGTCCGGTCCTGGAGCGTGGGCGTTTGCGTTCCGATCGGCCCCGGCTGGTGGTCATCGGGGGGATTGCAAAGGGCCGACAATTTGCCATTGCCGACGACGGTGCCACGATCGGGCGTTCCTCAGAAGCGACGGTAACGATCGAGGATCGTCGGCTGTCACGGGTGCACGCCCGCATCGTGACGACGCGGCCCGGCACCTGGATTCTCGAAGACCTCGATAGTAAAAACGGCACGATCGTCAACGGTGAAGCCGTCAAACGCAAGACGCTTTCCTATGGTGACGAGATTCGCATCGGCGACTCGGCCTTGATCTTCACGCACCATAATCCTGTCGAAGAACAGATCTTTCAGCGCGAGCGGATGGAACTTTTGGGTCGTCTGGGTGCGGGCGTTGCGCATGACTTCAACAATTTGCTCAGTGCTGCACGTGCAAGCATCGAGTTTCTTGATTCGCTTCCGCCAAACTCCCGGATCGACGAACCCGATATCCTTGAATGCCGTCGCGACGCGCTGAGCGCGCTCTCGCAAGCCACGACCCTGTCTGCGCGTTTGCTTGGGATGAGCCGACAACAGGCCTATGTTCTCGGTCGCGTGGATGTTGCGGATCTTTGTCGAGATGCGGTCGATCTGTTAAAGCGCACCGTCACGCGATCGATCGCGATCGATTTGCAGACAGAGCCGAATCTGTTCACGATGGGTGATCGGGGTCAGTTGCATCAAGTGATCATGAATCTGGGCGTCAATGCGCGTGACGCCATGCCGGCGGGGGGCAAGTTGACGGTTTCTTGTCGACGCGGTAGCGCGCTTGACTATCCGGTTTCCGGTCGCACCGACGGTGACGTTGTGATTCTCAGCGTTTCAGATACTGGCCAGGGTATGGACGAGGAGACCCGGGAAAATGCCTTTGATCCCTTCTTCTCGACGAAAACCGACCGCGGCGGTACGGGACTTGGCCTCGCCACCGTGCTTGAGATCGTAAAGTACCACGGCGGTTCGATTGACCTACAATCCGAGCTTGCCAAAGGAACAATGTTTCGCATCTTCCTACCGGCGCCACAAGATGTCGTCGCTACGGGTCGTGACACGTATGCCGAGTTGCCGTCCCTTGATCGGGCTCGCAGCATCAGCTCGGAAGCCATGGTGCGGACGGCTCTTGTGGTGGACGACAATCCCGTGATGCGCAGAAGCCTCGCTCGCCTCTTGAAGGCGCAGGGTTTTGAGGTGACGCTTGCCACCAACGGGCAGGAAGGTGTCGAGAGGTTCAGTGAAAGTCGTCCCGACTTCGTGCTACTCGATTTCGATCTGCCAATTCTGTCGGGTGCCAAGGTTTTTGAACGGCTGCGAACGCTCGATCCCGATATTCCAATCATCCTCATGTCGGGTCACGCGACCGCGACGATCGAGCGCATGTCGCAGTGGTTCGGTGATCCGCCACTGTTTCTGCAAAAGCCTTATGGCGCACAGGATCTGCGCAATGCCATCAGCGAAGTTCTTACCCGAAAAGGTCGGGGATGACTGCACCCACTGGCAGCGGCGGAATGCAACCTGACGCCGGACCCGCAGGGCTTTTTGGCAGTCAGGTTGGGCCGTATCGAATCCGTTCGTTGCTAGGCGAAGGCGGCATGGGGGTTGTGTATCTCGCCGAGCACGAGCTGATCGGTCGAAAAGCGGCGATCAAGATGTTGGCGGCGGACGTGGCCGGCGATTCAGAGGCCGTGTCACGTTTCTTCCTGGAAGCGCGCACGGTCAATCAGATAAGGCACCCCAATATCGTTGATGTGACGGATCTCGGACATCACAACACTCAGCCGTACATCGTGATGGAGTATCTCGAGGGCGAAACATTGGCCGATCGCCTGAAGCGGGCGGGGCCGATGGATTCAACCGTCGCATTGAAAGTCACGCGACAGGTGGCGTCTGCCCTTGGTGCGGTCCATGAGCATGGACTGGTTCATCGCGATCTCAAGCCCGCCAATATTTTCATATGCGCCCATCCGGATTACCCCGACTTCACGAAGGTTCTTGATTTCGGGATCGCGAAGCTTGTCTCGGTCCATGAAGACGTTGGCCACAAGACCCGCGCCGGTGCGTTGTTGGGAACACCGCAATACATGTCACCCGAGCAATGTTTGGGTCAAAGGGATATTGATCCGCGCAGTGACATCTACTCGCTTGGTGTTGTTTTGTACGCCATGCTGACGGGACGGTTGCCGTTCGCCAATCGTCCGTTTGGCCAGTTGATTGTGGCGCATGTGATGGAGGTACCTGCGTCACCGCATCAAGTGAATTCGGGGGTTGCCCCCGTCTTGAGTGCACTCGTGATGAAAATGCTCGAAAAGCGACGCGAAGAACGGCCTGCGAACATGTTCGTCTTGCGTGATTCGATTGATTCCTTGCTGGGCATAGAACACGAAATTCCGGGCGTCCCTATCATGTCGCTCGGCAGCGATGGCACCGGTCCCATTGGTCTTGCGGCGGCCGCCTTTGCCGATGAAGGCCATACCGCCGAAATGCGGGCGCGGTTGCTGGCAGTCAATCTCGAAGCCACCGAGACCTCCGCAGGAAGTTTCCGAGACGAAGATTTCGATTCCGATACTTCTGGCTCGCCCGGTACACCTGAACCGACTTCGGCCGTAGTCGGTGGTGCCAGCCGTGCACTTCCCGATCACGCGACGCTTGTGGAACGGGTTGGTGACTTCATCGACGAACGTCTCGCCGTCGAAAAGATACCCTTGCCGGTGCTGTCGCGGGCATCGGCGCAATGCCTCGAACTGATGCGCTTGCCGGGCTTTTCGTTTGCGGATCTTTCCGAGGCCATGATGCGTGAACCGAACCTCGCTCGCCGAATCGTTGCACAAGCGAATCGAGTGGTGGGTAGCGCATCCACTCAGCGCGTGGTCGGCATCGCGCAGGCGGTTCGTCGGATTGGCGCTGCCGGCCTGCAGCGGACTCTGGTCGAAATGGCAGCTCGTCCGGCGTTCTGTCCACCGAATTCTCGTTTTGCCCAGGCACTCAAGCGTCCCTGGCACCATGCAATTGCAACCGCGCTGCTGGCGGAACGCATAGGCTCAAATGCGCAACTGCCGCAGCTTCAACCCATCACGGAATCGCTCTACATCGCGGGCCTCTTGCACTCGATCGGGCGTTGCGTCCTGACGAATTTCCTCTTGACCAGTGAACGCCGGATCGCCCGACGCTATGATCTACCCCGTTTACCCTGGGCAGCCTTGCTCGACGCTGCGGATGCCGCGTCGATTCGCGTTTCGGTTGCCGTCGCACGGGGTTGGAACTTGCCCGAGGACGTCGTGGGTATGTTGGCATCGTGTGGCCTGGTTGGAAGTCGAACCGACAATGGCGCCGCGGCTCCTGCGGCTGCGGTGGTACTCCGCCTCGCACACGGGATTGCACTTCGCGAAGGGTTCGTGCTTCGTGACGAGGACAAATCCGGTGTATCGAACGACATTCGCGCGAGCCGAATGCGTCTTGGCCTCGATGAATCCGTGATCGATCGAATGCTTTTCGATCTCCAGAATCACGTGGCTCGACTCGCACGCACGCGCGGCGAGTGAGCTACCGGGGAATTGACCTACTGAACGACGAACTCAGCGAAGTACAGATGGCTGATGGCCCCGCCACCAAGTGCCTTGTCAATGCGGGCAAGGATCGCTTCGCCAATCGTATTTTTGCCGCTCTCGCCGAGGGTATCGGCGACCGCCAAGCTTGACAGGTATCGCAATATGTCATCCCGGATGGCGACTTTTTTGGTTTCCAATTTGGCCTTTGCCCCGTCGTTTCGCAGCTCCAGATCAAACTTCGCCTTGAGATAGCGGGCGCGCCCCTGTTCGTTCAGGTTCACGACGAAGGGATCAAGGGTAACCATGGGCTTGATCTCGGATTCAGGCCCGGGCCCGTGGTCCTTGGGCAACGATTTCTCCACCTCGGTCACCTTGTGTGAAATCCCCATCGTCTGAACCACGATGAAAGCCGAAACTGCGATGTTGACGATGCCCAAAATCATCCCAAGTTTGGAGCCACCTGCTTTGGGGACGGCGTCTGATGGTGTTTCTGCTTTTTTTTCTTCGGACATGATAACCCGCTATGCAGATTGAATCGTCTGGAATTCCGCGAACTTGAGTGGAACCGTGCTATCCGGCTGCACTGATTGGCGCCACAATCGGATCGGCCGCGCAAACGCGATTGCGGCCAGACTCCTTTGCCCGGTACATCGCGGCGTCGGCTGCGGCAATCAGGGCCGGAATCGAAACCGTTTGACCTGCGCCGACCGTGGCGCAACCGAAGGATGCCGTCAAGGGAATGGGCGTTCCGTCTTGCGTTTGAACGGTGAGCTGCGAAACCCGCTCTCGTACCCGTTCTGCGACGATGAGGGCGCCCGGCGTCGGCGTTTCGGGCAACACCACCACGAACTCTTCACCGCCCCAGCGGGCCGGGAGATCGCGCGGGCGGAAGTTCTTCAAGAGAAGTCCACCGATCGCTTTCAGGACCGCATCGCCGACGAGGTGTCCGTGTTTGTCGTTGACCTTTTTGAAGTGATCCACGTCCACCATGATGATGCTCAGCGGCGTTTTGGTGATGCGCGCTTTGGTCAGCTCGTGTTCAATGAACGTCTCGAACCGATTGCGATTGGCCAACCCAGTCAAGAGATCAGTTACCGACTTTCCCTCGGCTTTTTCAGCCCGATCGGTCAGCGAGAGCATCGTTTCGGTCATCTGGATTTCGGTCGAAACAGCAGATAGCAGGAGGGCCTCGCGGGCTTCTTCCAGGATCTCGTCGATGGTTTCTTGCGAGTCCATCGGTGCTTCGAGCAGCGTGAACAACTCGCCCATTGTGTCGTGTACCCTGGCGAGCAACTCGTCAAACTTTTCGTCCGTCAAGTTGAGAATCTTTGAGGCGAACGCCCGTGCGTGCCGTGTGGGCAACGCGCGATCAGGCGCCAGCCAGATGTCGGTGACGTGGTTTGCGGTCGCGACGATGCGCGAGAGCGTCACCACGCTGGGCTCCGTCTTGTCGTCCGTGATCCCGAACTTGTGACTGTGGGCAATGATCATTGCGAACTGGGCAGGCAGTCTCCATTTTTCAGCGAGCCAGGCGCCCACTTCGGCGTGATCCGAGCCGAATAACTCCGTTTCCTGCGCGCTCAATTCGCCATGGTTGTGAATGGATTTCTCAAGGATCGCGCCGTACGTCGGCTCAATCGTTGCCAGGGTCAAGATGCCGATATCCTGCATCAATCCCGCCAAGAAGGCCTCTTCCAGATCGCGAACTCCGACCAGGGCAGCGAGGTGCCGCGAAACGAGCCCCGACAAAGCAGATCGTTTCCAGTACGCGCGAAACCAGGGCGTTTGAGCTGCCTTGACCGTCCGTGCAAGCGTAAATGACAGCGCCATGGCGCGCAAGGAGTTGAGCCCCAGCATCGCAACGGCGTGTGATACGGTTGTGACCTCGCGGCGAACGCCTAGCATGGGCGAGTTGGCCATCTTGAGAACCTTGGCGGACAGGGCGGCGTCCGTCGTGATGGTGGACACCACGTCGCGAACGTTGGGTTCCGCTTTTTGGCATTGCTCGAGCACCTTCATGGTGACCGCGGGCAACGTGGGCATACTCTTGGCCTGGGTGAGTCTCGTTTGTAGTGCCGGATCCATGACGCTTCGACGTCAGTCCATCGACAGCTCGATGTCAGTTCTTGAGCGCCCGGGAGTCCTTGACTCGTTGCATGCAACGTTACCCGTGATCGTGGTTTTTGCGGACATTTCCCGACGGCGGCGCCGGCGCAACGATCCCGTCATTCTTCATGCGCACGGGATCGGCCAGCGTGGCGACCGAACCTGGCGGATGCGGGTACCACCCGGCTTTGTCGGCGGCGTCTGCCCGCTCTCGCACCTTCAAGAGCGTGAACATGCCACCCATATCTATGTAGCTGAAGGGTCCCGCTCCACCCCGCATTGGCAAGCTGTTTGGTGGAATGTCCATTTCCATCTCGGCCATGTTGCCCATTCCGGTTGTGCCCATCGTCATGTACCGGGGCACCACACGGTCCATGCGAGCGTCGAGTTTCGCGGTGTTCGCCCCGAGCATCGGCGGCAACCCGTGTCCCATCTGTGTCATCACGTGATGGGTCATGTGGCAATGCATCGCCCAGTCGCCGAGTTCCTCGGGCACAAATTCGATCACGCGTGTGCTACCGGTGGGAATCAGAACGGTGGTGTCCGGATGTTGGGCCGATTCGGGAATGTATCCGCCGTCGGTCGCCGTCGTCTTGAACGACAACCCGTGCAAGTGCACCGGATGATGGTCCATCGGACTCAGGTTGCCGAATCGAATGCGAACCCGTTCGCCCCGTCCAACCACAAGCGGTGCGGTCCCCGGGAAAGACTTGCTGTTGAAGGTCAGGACGTTGAAGTCTTTCATTTCGCTCGGATTCGGACGGCGCGCCCCGACGTCGACGCGAAACTCGTGCGTCATGAGCACAAAGTCTCGATCAACCCGCGGTCCGCGCGGCCGGCGCGGATGAACGATGAGCATCCCCGTCATCCCCAGCGCGATCTGGGTCATCTCATCGAAGTGCGGATGGTACATGTACGTTCCGGGGTGTCGCACCGTGAATTCGTACATGTAGGTTTCACCCGGTTCGATGGGCGACTGGGTCAGCCCCGCCACGCCATCCATGCCGTTGGGTAGTACGATTCCGTGCCAGTGTACCGACGTGGGTTCCGGCAAACGGTTGCTGACATAAAGGCGGAGTCTGTCGCCCTCGACCGCCTCGATCGTTGGGCCGGGCGTGCTGCCATTGTATCCCCAGCACAGAGCCCGAAGACCCGGTGCAAATTCGTGGTCGACTTCCTCGGCCACGAGGTGACCCACCTTGACGCCATTGACGACCCGCAGGGGTAGGGTAGCCCCATTGGGCGTCTGCACGGCGATCTGTCCGCCGGGCGCGACGATGGGCGCCTTCTCTGAAACGTGTGACGGTTCAAGCGGCGCCGCGGCCGCAATCGCCTTGGCCTCGGCTGGCGAAACCCGGGTGACGATGGCACCACACACGGCAGAGCCACCCATGCCGAAAAAGTTGCGTCGATCCATCTCAGTGTCCTCCCCGGGATTCGCTTGCACTGTCGAGGGTCATCACGGATGTCCCTCCGCCGGGGTCAACGCGTTTGCCCGCCAAGATTGCCTCAAGTTCGGCGACTGCGCTCCAGTATTCTCGCAAGGTTTCGACCTCGGCGAGTTTGACCTCAAGGGCCTCCCGCCGGGCTTGCAGGATGTGGTAGATGCCAATCTGCATCGCGTTGTATTGCAAAAGGGTTTGCTCAGTCACGCGCTCCAGGGCCGGTACGATGATTTGCTGATAGTGGCGGGCACGCGCATGCGCCGATTCAACGCGGTTGCGCGCTTCGCGGGCGGCCGAACGCAGATCGATCGCCATGCCGTAGTACCGTTCCATCAGCGCATCAAACTCGGCGTCGAGCGCCGCAGTTGTTCCCTGTCGTCGATTGAAAAGCGGAACTCCGACGCTGACACCCGCACCGAATGCCCAGTTGGGATCGCCCCTTCCGGTTGCATCGGCCTCGGGATTGCCCCTTAGCCCGTGGGCATCGATCGCGATGTCTGGAAGCCAGCCCTCGGTGCGAGCGACACCGGTTCGGCGCGCAAGGCTTTCGAGCCGATGTCGCGTCTCCGACAGCTCAAGGCTCGCGCGCAGCGCCCGTGTTTCAAGCTCGGCCGGTGTGTTTGATTTATCCGGGACGGCCCCAAGTTCTGTTGCTACGCGCCACTGCGCATCGGCACCGTGGGTTCCCAGCAACCGTTGCACGCGTTCGCGTTCGGTGGCGACTTCAAGCGCAAGCTGCGCCACGATGATTCGGCCGCGCTCAAACGCGGCTTCTTGATTGGCAAGGTCGAGCGCAGGGATGTTGCCCGCGGATGCCATGGCGCGCGCCGCATCCCGAGCCGCGGCAGAGCCATCCAGTACTTGCTGCGCGATGCGGAGGCGCTGTTGAGCGGATTGCAACCGGTAAAAGCCGACGCGAACGCGATACCCAACGTCGATTACAGCCGCTGCGGCGCGAAGCCGTGCGGCTTCGACCTCGGGGCGTGCGGCATTTGAACGTCGCGGGGCAAGCAAGAAAGACGTGAGATCCAATTCCACCCGTACCTCCATCGCGGTGTTGCGTTCGGGCAGCAGCTCAACCTCGGCAACTGGGTTCGGAAGCAAACCCGCCTGAAGCAAGTGCCCGCGTGCGATGCCAACGTCGCGTAGGGTCGCACGCAGTTCACGGTTGTTGAGCAATGCCACCCGGACGGCGCCATTGGCATCAAGCGCCTGTTGCGACACGGCATGGGCGCCCGGGACCGACGCGGAATCGGCTTCGTTCAGGCCGTCCCAACCTTCGGTCGACTCGCCCGGCAAGGGCGGTTCTTCCGTCAACGAACGCGTCGTCCGGACCGCGGCACCTTCCGGGGAGTCAGGCGAAGCGGCCGAGTTGTCTGGAAAGTGATCGGGGACGCTCCGCGTGGCACAGCCGGATACCAGCACGACTGCAAACAAAAATTTGAAGTTCAAACGCAAAATCATGGCACTCGTATTATCTAGGCCCATACGGGAAGATCGTGACAGAAAAATTCAGCAAACAGTGGATTCCGAGATCGAGCAGCTGAGTCCCGACACCTGTTCGATGAGCGAGTTGCTCGGCAGCGCCACCAACACCTGATATGAATATCGGGTGTTTCGAGTTGCAGCCGTTCTTGGCAAAAGTTGGCGGTCGGCCGGCGTGTTCGCGCTTTCGATTCTCGGCGTCCTTTGGTTCCATCATATGGTGGCTGCGCGCGAGCCGACGACAACCTGGTTGCTGTGGGATCTGCTGCGGCTGTGGTCCTGGCAAGTGGTGCTTTCAAGCGCCTGTCTTTGTGCCGGCTACCGTGTTCTGAGTTGGCTAGACGATCCTGCTCGACCGGCTTTTGACCGACTTGCCCTGGCTTTCCCGGTTGGTTTGGTGGTGTTTGGCCTGGGGATGTACGTCGCAGGCATGCTGGGGATTTTTCACTGGGTTACCGCGATCGCGTGGCCAATCGTGCTTGTTGCGGTCGGTGTTCCGTGCGTTTGGAAAGCCTGGAAGGCGCATCGACTGGAGTCGGACAACACCCAACCGTCAGACGCGCGCCCATGGTTTTCAGCGACGCTATTGCTGGCGGGTGGCGCTGGTATTGGTCTTCTCTATCTTGGCCTTTTTTCACCCGCGGCCGTGAACTACGATGCCTCGTGGATGCACCTTGCGATTGCACAAGACTACGCACGCGAGGGACGATTGCTTCCCTTCGACGGCGATTGGGTCAAGAACGTGCCCCACTTCGCCAGTCTGATACATACCTGGGGATTCCTGTTACCGGGCATGGGGGTACACCAGCCCTTGCGCTGGATGTTCGCACTGCACACCGAGTTTTGCGTATTCCTTTGGACCCTCGTTGGGATTCGCAGCGCCATTAACTGGACTGTGCAACGAAAGGTCCGCGCAGGATGGGTTGTGTTGTTTCTGTTCCCCGCGATCTTCGCGCACGACAACAACATGGGTGGCGCTGCCGATCACGTTCTGGCTCTTTTTGCGATTCCCATCTTGATGCTGGGGGTCTCTGCCGGAATCAGTTTCCGTTGGCAGTCGTGCATGCTCTGGGGTTTCGTCGCCGGTGGTGCATTGCTCGTCAAGCTGCAGGCGACGTACCTTGTCGCTCCGATGGCCGCCTGGTTTTCGTTTGCGTTCGTTCGCAATTTGATTCGTGGCGAAAACGGGCGGAGTCGTTTTCGGCTATTCGGATCGATGATCCTTTGCGCAATTGTCGCGCCGGCGACTGCCCTCCTTGTTTTTGGTGTGCACGCTGGCCGGAGTTGGTGGTTCCACAGCAATCCCGTGTATCCACTGATGCAGGACGTGTTCAGGCACAGTCGACCCTATATTCGAGGTGCTGCAACCCAGGTTCGATACCTGTTCTCGGACTGGAGTTTCCATCCACCGGAGCCGCTAGGGGAACGGATCGTCGATTCGCTCAAACTCGTGTGGTCGTTTTCGTTTGTGCCCCACTACTCTTACCAAAAGGATGCCCTCATCACGGGATCGCTTTTCACCCTGACGGTTCCCTTTTTGCTATTCCTCCGCGCAAACCGTCGCGTGTATCTGATCGCGTTTGCCGGACTGGGTGCCACGTTTTGCTGGGCGATGACCTATCGGGTCGATCGAAATATTCAGGTGTATATGCCTTTGCTCGTTGTGGGGACGGCCGCATTTCTCACCATCGCGTGGCAAACAGGAAGGGCCGCAAAGCTCGGAGTTGTGCTGCTCGTGGGAATGCAACTGACGGCAGCGGGTGATACTTGGTTCTCCGGCATAGATCGAGTGGATGCGTCCGCAGCGCTGATGCGAAGTACGTTTAATGGAAGTGCGGCTACTCGGTACGATGGATACGCCAGCAGCTATATCGAGCTTGGAAAGTCACTCCCCAAACAGGCGGTGGTGTTGTTGCACAATCAACACATTTCACTTGGCATCAATCGGCCTGTCGTTCTGGATTGGCTGGGATTCCAGGGACAGATCGACTATCGCAGGATGGGAACGGCCTACGACGTCTGGCACCGTTTCCAGACGCTCGGCATCACCCATGTCGTCTATCCAAACTGGCAACACATCATCCCGACGAAACAAGGGAACATCTTGTTCTCCGTTTTTTCTCGTATTTACGCCGATTCGGCGAAAAGCTTCGGGCCACTTCAATTGGTCGAATTTCCGACGAAGCCGCCTCCGGTCGCAGATCCCTATGTCGTCGGATCTTTTGGCGTCGATGGCCTGGAGGACGGGTTGTACGACATCAAGGCACTTTCCCAGATCGAGACATACCCTCCCCACATGATTCGACCGGCGCGGGTCCGCGAAGTAGGTTCGGACCTCAAATGGCTGGCGGAAAATGCGCCCATCGTGCTCGCGGGTCACCGTGTCTCAGGCGTCGCCAACCCGGGTTTGTCGGCCAATTTTCGGATCATATCGTCAACGGCTGGATACACTGTGTGGTGGCGGACAGGTGCGACCAAACCGTGATTGAAGCCAGGGACAACAATGGATTGAAGGCATTGCATTGGGTGCTTGGATTGATGCTCGTGTCGATCCTCCAGGTGAGCACGTCACCCGAGCCGTATTACCTGCCGACCTACAACAACGGCGCGCTGGCCGCGTTCATCGTGTCCTGCGCGCTGGCATTGATGTGGTCCGTCAATGTTCTGGTGCGACACTTGGATCCGGATGTCCGTGTCCCTTTCTGGTTCATCTTGTGGCCGTGTGCCACGTTTGCCTTCGCCCGGATGCACATTGGAATTGTGGTTCCTCCTTCGGGCAGTTTCGTTGCCTCGTTGTTATCCGGACTGTTCGTTGCCGTTTCGCTTCTGGCCGCATTCAAAGGCCGCCATCTTGCGTGGGTGGCGTTTGCCAGCCTCATGCTGGGCGTTTTCTGGCGAATACACTACTTTGCCATTTTTTCAATCGATCCGGCGCGCGCGGATATGCTGCCACTCGTCACCCTGGCGCTTGAACAGTTGTTTTCAGGACATTCTCCGTATCGCATTTATGCGATGCCGTGGCCGCTGCCGTTGACGTATTTGCCGGGCACATTCCTGCCCTACAAACTGCCGCTCCTGCTGGGAATCGACATGCGCTGGGCGACCGTGTTCGCGCACGGTCTTTGCCTCGCAGCGATGCTCTGGCTCGCGCGCAAAACCCGTGGCGACAAATGGTTAAACGCCCCCGGTTTCATCGTCTGGGCCGTTGTCTTCATTTCGGCCGAACAAACATTTTTTGATGCCACCAACACCGCGCCCTGGGGATGGGCAGCACTTGTTTGGCTGGTCGCAACGTTGGCCATCCAATCGAGACACACCGGTATTGCGTTTGGATTGGCGCTTTCTACGACGCCCCTTGCACTCGCCCTTCTGCCGCTGACCCTGGCCTGTTTGTTTCGCTCGCCTTTTTCTCGATCCCAACGCCTCTTTCAGGTGGCGAGTGGTTTTTCAATCGCAGCAATCGGCATTGTGCCCTTCTGGTTGTGGTCGCCGCAGGCGTTCACCGCGGGTCTGGTTCACTGGTTCAACGATCTGGATGGATGGTCGGCGGACAAATGGCGGCAGGGGGCGTGGTGGGCGCGCAATCCCGGCTTTGCGGGACTCTTCTGGAGCCACGGGTGGCAGGGTGCGTTGCGTTTGTTTCAGTGGACCGGGGTCATCGCGTTGGCGGTTGGGTGGCATCGCCGCCGGGTGTCGAGCGCTCTGGTTCCCTTCGTCGCAGCCTTCTCTTTCCTGTGGTTCATCGCGTTCAACCACATGCTCTGGCCCTACTTTTTCCATCCCGTGATTTTATTGTTGGCGCTCGGTTGGTCTGGCGATACAAGACTGGGTAATCATTGTAAAAATCGGTCCATCTCCGATGGGGACGCCTCGTCGGCAGCGCAGGGCGGGGCGGGGGCCGGTGTCTGAAGTTCCGAAAAAATATCCCGCGAAGTCGCTTCAGGGTTTTTCAGCTTTCACCGATTCTCAGGAGACGGGAATTCGTAATTCCCGCTACATTTCAGGGCGGCATGGACGACGGTGAATTTGACGAACCAACACAGCCAACGCTGACGGGCGGACCATCGGTGGCCGGCGAGCAGGATTTCGATGGGGACAAGGCCCGTCTGGTCGGGGTTTCCGGTTCGGTGGCGGCGCGCAAGTTTCCGGTGGGAAACCGCGTGACGGTTGGTCGTTCAAGCAAGGCCGACATTTCAGTCGAGGATCTGAAACTTTCGCGCATTCATTTTCGGATTATCCGGCAGGGCAAGGGCTACGTCATTGAAGACCTTGACAGCAAGAACGGCACCTTGGTCAATCAGAAGCCCGTTACCAAGGTCGTACTTGAATTTGGCAATGAGATTCGAGTCGGTGATACGGTTTTCCTCTTCACGCACCACAATCCGGTCGAAGACAAGCTGCTTCAAAAGCAGCGCATGGAACTTTTGGGTCGTATTGGTGCAGGGGTCGCCCACGACTTTAACAACCTGCTAGGTGCTGCGATTGCAAGCGTCGATTTTCTCACGTCGTTGCCTGCGCGCGTGACCATGGGTGACAGCGATGTTGTTTCGTGTTTGACCGACATCGATCGCGCTCTCAAACGAGCCGCAGAGCTTTCCAGTCGGTTGCTGGGCGTCAGTCGGCAGCATGGATACCTTCTCGAACGCCTTGATTTGGGGAACTTGTGCCGTGAGGTGATCGAGTTGCTTCGCCGAACCTTGCCCCGTTCCGTCGAGGCGGTTTTCAACTGCGAGCCGAGTCTTGAAGTCATGGGCGACTGGGGCCAGTTGCACCAGGTGGTGATGAACGTGTGTGTCAACGCGCGAGATGCGATGTCGGCGGGTGGAACCATGACGGTGGCAGTGGTTCGACGACGCCCGACTCTCGGCGGGGATGGTCACGGTCAGATCGTTCTCACGATTGAGGACACCGGAAAGGGAATGGACGAAGCGACGCGACGACGTGCGTTCGATCCTTTCTTTACCACCAAGGGCGAGGGCGAAGGCACGGGACTGGGACTTGCCACGGTGCTTGAGATCGTGAAGTACCATGGCGGCCAGGTCGATCTGAAAACGGCCAAGGGACAGGGGACAATGGTCGGAATCAGCTTGCCGTCGGCTCCCGTCGACGACGCTCGCCGTGTCTCGGAAACCGCGATGGATTTGCCGACAATCGACGGAAAAATTGACCCACCAAAATCAGCGCGACTGGTCGTCTTGATCGTCGACGACAACGGCGCGGTTCGACGCAGCCTCGGTCGTCTGCTCAAGGCCAAAGGCTACGACGTGTTGCATGCGGCCGATGGCAGTGAGGGCTTGAGGGTTTACGGCAACGAACGACCCGATCTTGTGCTGATGGATCTCGACATGCCAGTGCTTGCGGGGCCCGAGGCGTATCGTCAGTTGAAAGCACTCGATCCCAACGCGCGCGTCATCATCATGTCGGGGCACTCGATTGCGCGTGTCGAGGCCAATCATCCCTGGCCAGACGAGGGACCCGTTTTGCTGCAAAAGCCCTGCGGCAAGGACGACCTGGAGAAAGCCATTTCCGCTGCACTCGCGCGCAGCTAGCTTCCGGTGGATGCTGGCTATCCGGTCACCCTCGGGCGCCTTCCGCAGTAGGGACATCTTCCTTGAAAGCCACCAGAAACGGAACGGTGATGGCTGCTGCCATGATGGCAGGAACGTACCACACCCGGGTCCAGTCATTTTCGTACGCATCGACGATGCGTCCCGATGCAATTGAACCAATCAACATCCCGACACCATAGGTCGCAAAGGTGATGAGTCCCTGTGCGCTTGAACGCAAGGCCGTCGGGGCTTTTTTGTCGACGTAGATTTGTCCCGAAACAAAGAAGAAATCGTAACACACACCATGCAATGCCAGTCCGACGAACAACATGGTCGGAACCGGGGGCTCGGCACCTTCCGCGAACAGAACGTATCGAACGGTCCAGGCGAGCATGCCCACCACCATCGTCTTTTTGATACCGAGGCGAAGAAGGAAGAAGGGCATCGCCAGCATGAACGCAATTTCAGAGCCCTGACCCATTAGCCCCATCTTTTCCGCGACGTTTTCGATACCGACCTGGCTCAAGAATTGTCCGGTGAAGGCGTAATAAAATGCAAGTGGGATACAGACCAGCAGCGACGCCACGACGAGGACCGCAAACGAGCGTTCCTTCATCAATACCAACGCATCGAGGTTCAATACGTCCCGGATGGAAACCTTCTTGTGGCGCGTGGCAGGGGGGGGGGGGGGCAGGCCAAAACTGTAAAGCCCAAGGCCAAGCGACGCCCCGGCGCCGATCAAAAACGGTGTTGCGGTTGCCTCGGCATTGAGGCGTGAAACGACGATGCCCGCCACGATCCATCCAATGGTTCCGGCCACGCGTACCGAGGGAAACTGTTTGCCCGGATTGCTCATCTGGGAAAACGAGATCGAGTTCACGAGCGCGAGGGTTGGCATGTAAAGCGCCGCGTAAAACAACATGACCCAAAAGAACAGGCCTGGGTCCGTGATGGTCGATGCAAAATACAAAACCGCAGCACCAGCGATGTGCAGCACCGCCAGGACCTTTTGCGCGGCGAAGAAACGATCGGCCACCATCCCGACCAGGAACGGGGCCACGATTGCTCCCCAGTTCACGGTGCTGTACGCATCGCCGATGTTCGCGCCGGAAAAACCGATCTTCCCCAGGTAGGTGCTCATGGGGACGTACCACGAACCCCAGATCACGAACTGGAAGAACATCATTACCGAAAGTTGGACTCGGATCTTTGCGGTCACGGCGCGGACTCCCTTGAAGATCCGCACAGAATAGGCACTCCGGGTCCTGACTTTCAATTCAAAAGTGGACCTGTGGCACAGCCACTTGGATATGTCCGGATATCAACAGCCGGAAGGGGCGCCGAGTCGACAGAATCCTGCGATGCAGCGCGAGGGGGCCGCACAATGTTTCCCCTCGGCGGGAGCACAGGCGTCTCCGTCCCGAATCGGAGCCACACAAATGAGGGACTCGCCAGGGCCAACGGGCTGGCACTGGGTCATTCCGCCGGCGCAGGGCATCGTGACCATGGCGTCCAGGCCGCAGCTGTTTCCTGGGGCGGCAGGCTGGGTGGCGCGACAAACGAGGGTTTCACTGCCCACCTTTTCGGGCTCGCAAACAAGACCCAGCGAAAGCCCGCATTGCTCGGGATGGGCACAGCTGACACCGCCTGCAACCGGCGTTCGGCACTGCCTGTCGATGCAAACCAGATTCGCATCACAGGGTTGGTATCCGGGTTTGCATGCACCGCCGGCTGGGGCGGGCTTGACGCATTTACCGTCGAGGCTGCATCGCAGTCCGACCGTGCAGTCTTCGTCGACGGCGCAACTTGAATCCTTTCCACTCGGAGCGGCGCACTTGCCGCAAGCCTTGTCTGCGTTCGCCGGATCGCCATCGCCGCTGCAGAACCCGCTTTGGCATTGCATATGCGTTCCACACGGTTGACCGTTCGGACGCGTTCCCACGAAACGGCAAGCCGGGGGGCGGTTGCCGTCGGTCAGTTCGCCGCAGGTGCTTTCATTCAAGGCCTGGGCACACCGAATCAATCCGCCATTCGTAGCACCAGAATGGCTCGCGTTGGCGTCGGCAATGCATGCGGTCTGCATTCGCTTTTTGCAGACTTCGGCCGATCCGAACGTTTGCACGATTGCAAAGGGAGCGCACTCCGTTGCCCGACCACACAGGGCGTCCGCCACCATCCCGCAGGCCTGGGCTGTGCCCACAAGCGGCGTGAGGCCTCCTCCATCTCTTGATACCGAGCTGTCGGATCGATTGTTGGAGCTTGCGGGTAGGCCCGCATCGGGATCACCGGATGAATCGCGACTGCGCCCAACGACATGGGTCGGGTCGTTGTCTCCACCACTGCCTCCGTTATCCGCGGCAGCGTTGCCTTCATAGAGCGGGTGCGGTTCCGAAAGGCTGCCACAGGCGGTGGCGGCAAGCGCCAAAACGACAGCCAAAGACCACGAACGCAGGGTATGAACTCGACGAATTATGGGATACGACATGATGGCAATAAGAAACGGACCAACGCGGACAAAGAAGAAGCGATAAGTGTTGGGTCCGCAAAGACCCGACCCCCAAATTGTACGCGGTTTAGCCGAGCCCGTCCAAGCTTGTCCGTCGTTTACTCGGCGGATGCTTCCATTCGGTCCGCTGCGGTCTCAGGGCGTGGCGCGTTGCTTCAGTTTGGCCCGCAGAACGATCTTCAGATCGGCGGCGCCTGCGCCATCGAGGGGCAGATCCAACCATTGGAGCGACGGGCTGCCGTGCGCCCGTTGCCGGATCTGTTGCGCAATCGGCGAAAGGCCTTTCCAGTCGATGTCTTCGCCGGTTTTGCGATCCAGCGATACCACCGCGACGAGGCGTTCCCCCGCGATGAGCAGGGTGCAAAGCGGTTGAGCGCCGTGCAGGTAGCGCAATCCCCATCCCGTTTTCGGGCCGTAATAGTAAAACGATTCGTTCACGTCTTTCTGTTTCAACAGAAAGGTTCGCATTGCTTCAAATCGTTTGCCCTGATCGATCGGCAACCGCGCAGGAAACTCACCGAGGCTCGGTTGATCGTCTTTTTTCGGGAATGCCGGTTTGGTGGGTTTGGGCTTCGGTGTGTTGCGAATCTTTGCGGCCGGCACCGGCGTTTCGGGTTTTACGGCCGAAGGTTTCTTGGTTGCGGTCGGCTTTTTGGTCCTCGCCTTTTTTTTCTTTTTTGCCACGCCGAATTGACCTACATGCCCGGGAAGACGCTTTTCGCGCCGGAGGTGCCAAACGAAACCAGGGTCATCGTGTGTTTATGATCGATGCCCTCGGATCTCACGGTCCCGGAGACGGGAACCTCGGGGTGCCCCCAGACCATTGAACTCATGTGCATCCCCATCATGGATACCTCCGACTTGGCTTTGAAGCAGTTCGCGAAGGTTCCGGCCGGCACGCTTGCGTTTTCTTGCGGCTGGTTTTCCCAGCTCACGACAAGTGCGCTGAGGCTCTTTTTCAACATGGATTGCATCATCCCGATAAGCTCGGCCGGCGTTTCCTGAACCGCTCCGGACGCATCCATCGATTTGGCCGCCAGGATGTTGATCGAGTCGATGCTCGTTCGATCGCCCGGGTCCATCAGCGTCAGCGATGCCGTCATCCCGTGGTACGTTTTGCTCTCGTTCTCGAACCAGAACGCATTGCCCTGCTGTCCGACGATCTTCATCGTCATGAAGCTGGCTTTTCCATCTTCATCGACCGTGTGGTATTCCGCCCACTGCCCAACGGCAAGCGGCATCGGCGTGAACGCCGACGGGGCTGAAAACGAGGCCGCTCCGGTTTTCAGCGCGGCCGTTCGCGCATCAATATCCGCCTTGTAGGCCTTGTTGATTGAGGGGCCACACGCCGCAATCGCAATCGCAAGCGCAAAAGCCAGGGTTGCTCCCGGTCGCATCATCGTTTGCATTGTCCTCGTCTGCATTGTCATCGAACGCCACGCTGCACCTACGAGCCACCGAAATCAAGATTCAGCTGGCACGCCAAGGCGCAGCAGGGTTTTCCACTCGAGCTCTGTCACCGGCTGAACGGACAGCCTGCTCCGCTTGACCAGAACCATCTCGGCAAGGGCCGGCGTCTCCTTGATGGCCTCGAGGGAAACGGGGTGCTTGAATTTCGCCTCAAAGGCGACGTCGACCACGAACCATCGCGGGTTTTCCCTGGTCGCACCCGGGTCGTGGTACTCCGACTTTTTGTCGAACTGGGCCGGATCGGGATATCCCGTACTCACCACGGTCGCTGTCCCCACCACGGCGGATGGTTTTGCGTTCGAGTGGTAGTAGAGGACGCCGTCCCCTTTTTGCAGCTCGTCGCGCAGGAGGTTGCGGGCCTGGTAGTTGCGCACGCCTTCCCACACGGTGCGCCGGGACGGCGCCTTTTTCAGATCGTCGATCGAAAAGACCTCGGGTTCGGACTTGAGTAACCAGTAGCGTCGGGGCATCGGGCGTTTCCGGGAAAAAGAATGCCCGAATCCGCGAGCAAGAAGATCTTTTTTGCGGGGGCTGCGTTCGATGCCTCATGACCAAACCATCTTCGACCCAGTCAGGGCTCTCTGCCGGTGTCGCCCTTTGCGCGGCGTTCTCCCTTTTCGCTACGGGCGCTTCTTCCCACGCGGCCCAATCGGTTCTACAGCCAACACGGCCGACACACGCCTGTGATGTCTCGGGTACAGTGGCGTCGCGCGACACGGCGACGTTCATTTACGGAACGCTCGGAGGCACCTTGTCGACGGCCAAGATCCAAAGTGGTGGGGACGGACAAATCTTCGCATCCTTCGAGGTCCAAACCCGCAACGACGCGGGAAATAAGGAACGCGCACCCGTCGATGTGGCCCTGGTGGTCGATCGTTCGGGTTCCATGGATGGTGACAAGATAGAATACGCCCGTCGCGCCGCCGAAGGACTGGTCGCCCGCCTTGGGGTGCAAGATCGGGTGACGCTGATTCAGTACGACGATTCAGCGCAGGTCTTGGTCCCGCTCACGAGGTTGGATGCTGCCGGTCGCGTTCGATTGCGCAGAATGATCCAGACGTTGCAGCCCGGTGGTGGTACCAACTTGCATGCGGGGCTTGTGCTGGGTCGCAACCAGTTGGCACGTTCCGAACAACGGGGTCGCGTCAACCGCATCATCTTGTTGTCGGATGGTCACGCCAACGAAGGCATCACCGATCCGTCGGCCTTGGCCGAGGTTGCGCGTCGCTCGGCACAACAGGGCATTCGACTGTCAGCCATGGGCATTGGTCAGGACTACAACGAGGACTTGATGGAATCCCTGGCCGAGCACGGTCGTGGTCGCTACCACTATGTTGCAAAGGCCAACGACCTTGAAACGATTCTCGGCAACGAATTGGCCAGTTTGAAAGCAACAGTAGCACGAAACACCGAGTTGCGCATCGAGCCCGCTTGTGACGGCGTGGAAGTGATCGAGGTTTTTGGCTACGAATCTCGTCGTGAGGGTCGGGTGGTCGTGGTTCCGATGGCCGATCTGTTTGCGGGTGATTCCCGTCGAATTCTGGTTTCGTTGCGTGTGCCATCAAGTGGCGTTGGTCCGCGCTCCGTGCTGCGAACGTCCCTCTCGTTTGAAGATGTCACCACGCAGAAGGCCACAAACATTTCGTTGGCGCTTGGGGCCGAGTTGTCGAATGATCCGTTGGCCGTTGAGGCCGCAGCGGATCGCGACATGGTCGCGTCAATCCTGGAGGTCCAGGCGGCCACGGCAATGAAACAAGCAGCCACGGCATTCGAACGCGGCGACAAGGCGGCTGCTCGGGCGGTTCTCGAATCGGTCGAGTCCGAAGTTGCAAACAAGAAAAGACAATACAAGTTGGATGATGTGCAGGCGTCGGGCGCACTGATGGGTGTCGGCAGTTTCAAGGATGAAATCAATTCGTATGACGCCAGTAGCAGCGAAGGCAAACACGCCATGAAACAAAGCAAGGCCTCGGCCCGGATGAAAATGAAGGTATCTGCCAAAAATATGCAGTAACGCGACCGGGCTCCGCACAGGGCCCAGTGGCGTTGGCTGCAGGCCGGCGGATCCCCGATCGTCAAAGCCGATTTCTGTTGCAAAACAGAATCAATTGACGAGAGTGCCGACCCAGCGTATGCCGAAAACTACATCTGTCGGGCTAGCCATTTTCCTTTGCACGCTCGCGCAGGTCGGAGTCGCGTGTGCGCCGGCGAACCGCAACACGTCCCCGTCGGTTACCCACGGAAAGGATTCTGTTGCCATCGATCCCGCCCATTGGGGCGCGTGCCAGAATATTGTTGTTCCGGCGGGCGTGGTGGTCGGTCAGCAGCCTCTGTTGCAGAGCCCCTCGGTCGCGTCGCGTTGCTTGCCAGCCGGAGCAGGTTTGTCACGTACCCTCGATCTTTTGCAAACCAGCACACCGCATCGCCGACACCGCGTGCGCATCCTCTACTACGGCCAGTCGATCACCCGCGACAGTGGTAACGCGCCCGAGGAGTGGCACCGCAAGGTGACGAAATGGCTAGTGCATCGATACCCCCACGCAGACATCGAAACACAGATGCTTGCCGTTGGTGGCTTCGACGCGAAAGCAATGCAAGGGCCTTCTCGCATGGATCTACCCACTTTCTACCCAGATCTGATCCTCTGGCAGAACTACGGAAAATATCCAGACAAGGCAGACACGTTGCAGTGGTGGCGCGAGAACACCACTGCCGAAATAGGCCTTCACAACTGGCATTGCGGTGGTTCGGAGAAGCAGCTGAATTCTAACAAGCCAACGGAGCGAATGGCGTACATCTACATTCCGGACCTTGCAAAACGTTTTGGCGCGGAACTTATCGATCTGAGGACCCCCTGGCGAAAACGGTGGAACGAGCAAAACACAGAGTCAAAACAACTCACAAGCGATGGTGTGCACCTCGGCCCCGTGGGCTCGCAATGGTATGCCGAATTCAACATCGCCTATCTGAACCACGATCCAAAGGTGCCCGTCGATCCCTTGCAAATGGTCAAGACACTGGTGGTGGGCAAGGACGTGCAATGGAACGGCAATACATTGAGGGTTCAGTTTCAAGGAAATCGCATCGAGGTGCTAGCGCCGCCCGCGGCGAAAATACCTGCTGGGGCCGCGGTGGTACGGATCGACGGCAAAAAGCCTTCTCAGTTTGCGGAGACCTACGTTTTTTCACGTCCGAACGGCGCTGTTGATCATGACTGGCCCTGGCAAACTTCCGCGCCGACTCTGATCGAATCCGTGGCGACCAGGCTGCTTGAGGATTGGACGCTCACAATCGAGTCGATTGTGTATCCGAAGAAACGCTCGGCCGTGGCCTGCACGTTTTCGGTTTTCGGATCGCTTTCGCAGGAAGATGGTGTGGGCTCATGCGACAAACGTTTCGTTTCGAATTCGGGTCGTGTCGTCATCGAACCTTCGGCCTGGGCGCATCTTTGGGACGCCAAGTATGTGAACTCCAAAACGACGCTTTCGGGCGGCGCGAAGTTCCACTGGAAAGTACTGCCGCTTCATAGCGACACTTATCCCTCGGTGACATCAAACCCAACCGATCCGGCTCGCGAACACTGGACGATTCTGGCTTCAGGACTTTCCAATACCGACCACACGCTGGAGCTGACGACCACCCTTGACGCGCCACCTCCGATCGCTGAAGTTCGCGTCTATCGACCTCCGCTCGGCCGGTGATCGATCCGAACGGGACCCACAAGGCCCATCGGAATCGGCTTTGCCCACCAGGACCATCGTTGCGCCTCGGGATTGTCCTTCTGTGCCTTCATGTAGTTGACGAGCACCGTCGTGACTCGGATCTCCAGTGCATTTTTCCCGGGGAGTAGCAACCCCGTCAGGTCGTAACGGTGCTGACCCCACCACCGAACGCCAGCAGATTTACCGTTGATGAACACCTCAGACGAGCTGTGGACCACACCGAGGTCTAGCAAGTTGGCGCTGCCGTCGTTTACAAACGTCGTACGATACACCGCAATGCCGCCAAATCCGGAGGCAACGGGATCGTCCTCGGCAAGGCTCAGGTCCCCTAGTGCCACCCTTTCTCGGGTGATGCGGGGTCCGTTGTTGACGGTCTGCAACTCCACTTGCCATGGCCCGACGATTTCCCGCGGGTTCCCGGGCAAAGGTGCTTCGGACGAAAGCGGTTGCGCATTGTCTGCTTCAAGCGCGAGGTGCCGGGCTTCGGGCTCGAATACGAGGAGCAGGGATGCCATGGGGGCAAGGTACAGCTTCAATCCCTCGGCCGGGTTCCAGCCTGCCACGGGCGAACGGGTGCCCGTTTCCGGATCCCAGCGCCAGGGGGACCCTCGGAGCGAAGGAAATCTAGCCGAAAACGTGGCGCCCTCTTCAGTGCTGGTGTTGGCGAAATAGACAATGTCTCGGTCGCCGCTCGCTTCGTGAACCGTCTGATGAACTTGTGATACGAAATCGTGTGCCGGTTTCATTTCAACCGACGGCACGAGGCGACTTGCGGCCAACATGCTCGCTGTCCATTCGAGCAGATTCGCCTCGGTGGGTGGGACGAGGGTGTTGGCGCGGGCTCCGGCGGCCTTGATCGTCGCAGCGAACCGCTCTTTCACCAGACGATCTTGTTTTTCGCGATCGGCGAGGCCGGAATAGCGAGACGGCGTGGCGCCAACAAAAACGATCTGTCCGCCACTTTCGGCAAACCGTTGCAAGGATGCTGCGGTTGCGGGTTCCATTGCGGCCACGTCCTCGACCACCAGCAAATCGTAGGCCCGTGGGCCGTAGTGCATTTGACCTTTTTCGTAGTGCGCCTTTTGCAAGATGCGTTCACTGACAAAGTCCGCGCCATGGCCATTCTTGTGGATCGCTTCGACCAGCTTGTACTGGTACCAGGGATGTTGCACTTCCGGAAACGGCTGATACAAAAGGCCGTAAAGCTGCAACTCCTCTGCGCGCGGTGCAAGTACGGCGATTTTCGCCTGGGCAACCGAGGCCCGCATGATCGTTCCAAGCCGAGCTGCGTAGTTCGAGAAGTTCCGGAACTGTGGCCACCATGGATTGCGCTCGTTCAGATAGCAGCCAAATCGAACCCAACCCGGGAAGCCCGCTTGCAGGGGTGTGTAGTTGAACCCGTGAATGATGGGATGGTTGAGTCCCGCAATCAGCGTTGCATCCATGCCCCGCTTGAAATCTTGTAGCGTCTCGCGAAAGACGGGGACGGCATTGGTCATGGCCTCGAAGGAACGCAGTCGTTGCCCGGTAAGATTGGCGGCCGACGAGACGTATTTGTTGACGACGGTGGCATCGACTCGAATACGCTCTTCGTGTTGTTTGTCGACCCACAGCCAAGTTTCGCCTTCGGGTAGATGAACCTCCATGCTTCCGTGCAAGGGGTGTGTCTCGCGCCCGTAGGCCTGAATGCGCGCCTTGACCCCGTTGTCGTCAGCCCAGCGTGTGTAGGTCCGAACGAAGCGCTCCTCAAACAGTTCAACCAGGGTGGAAAGATAGTCGTATCGCGCTCTTCGTATCGTATCACGATCAGGCGAGCTCGCAGTTGGATCCTCCTTGTCCAGAATCATCCGCAAAAATGGCATCAGGTCGTAGCCCCGGCGGCTTTGGAACTCGGATAGAAGATCACCTGTCCAGTTGGAATGATCCAGTTCAAGACTGTCGACGAAAGTGGCACGAATGAAATTTCCAAGCCGCCCATCAAGACTGGGAGCCAGCCGCGTTGACATTTGATCGAGGTATTTGCGGACGGCTGCCGCGTTAAAATGATCGACGACCGGCCCATCCGCGCCGGGTGCGCCCAGCTTGACGTGCGAGAAGCCCGCTTCCCAGATGATCGCAGTCACAAGGTGTTTGCCCACCGGAATCGAGAGGGAAATCGTGTCACCTTCCGAAAGTGGAAGCGATGGCGCCGGGCGCGCTGCCTCCATCGACCCATCGGGCGCGAGGTACAATGCCACGAGCTTCCGCGCGGTTGGCGCGATTTGTTCCTCGCGGTTTTTGCGCTGCCGAGCGCCCTCGCTCGGATCTTCGGCCAGGGTTTTTAAGGTGATTTCAAAGGTAACGGGACCCTCGACCATGCGATGGGCCACGAACACCCGTTGAATCTGTTCTTCGGGTGCAAGGAATCGGCCACCGAAGGGCCACCCCGAGCCCACGATCAGATCTGCGGTCATTCCCCGTGCGTGCGCGTGGGTGGCCGCAGTCCGGACGGCATGGTTCCACTCGGGACTGAGCCAATCGACGGCAGGAAACTTCGCCAGCGCCACGTCGTTGGCGTTCCCCGGATGAGCGATGGTGTTGATTTCGACCCCGCCGATTCCGGCGGCATCCAGCACATCCAGCTCGCGTTTGATCTCGCCTGGCTCGACCCGCCCACCATTCCACCACCAACGCACAAAGGGCCGCGTGTCCTTTGCGGGATCGACAAAACTGTCAAACAGCGGATCGGGCGTTGCCGTTGCGCACGCGAGACCGGATCCAAGGAGAGCGAGCGGCAGCCAGAAATTTCGCATCGGGACCGACACTATCGCTTGGGTGCCCGGGTTCTCGTCAAGATCTGGTAAAGTCCCTGGTCATTATTTACCGGGAAGTGTGACGACGACGTCTACTTCGGTCCCAACACCCGGTTCGGTGTGGACCGTGATCGTGCCGCCCGCGCGCTGTGCGCGTTCTTGCATGCCCTTCAGTCCAAATCCAAGGCCTTCACTGGCTGGCGCGTCGGCAAATCCAACGCCGTCGTCATGGACCATCAGCTCGACCTTGTCGTCCGCGTATTCAAGTTCGATCGACACCAAGTTGGCCTGTCCGTGCTCGATGGCATTGGATACGGCCTCTTGCGCGATGTGGAAAAGTTCGTTTTCGACACTGGGCGGCAGTGCGCGCGGCTCGCCCGTTATGGTCACTGCGATCTGGGTACTGTCATACACCGCCGGAATGGCTTCCAGCAGCGTTTGCAACACACGTCCGGGCGGTGACGTTGACTGCTCCGAGCGGAGATTCAAGATCACGTTGCGCGCCGCGAGTCGGCCATGGCCGACCATTTGACGCACACGTTTGATGCGCGACTTGACCTTTTCGTCCGATGCCACACCCACCACGGAATCAAGCTGAAAACCCATC
>Ga0105046_10000120_pt1 | contig 87772 bp, 75 predicted proteins | sample MAT03_FD_78385 | JGI IMG/M metagenome (GOLD analysis project Ga0105046, IMG submission 78385) | Freshwater microbial communities from Lake Fryxell liftoff mats and glacier meltwater in Antarctica - MAT-03 (megahit assembly) | ecosystem: Environmental > Aquatic > Freshwater > Ice > Liftoff... | reverse complement strand
GCACCGGCATTCGCAGACGGAGGCTCGCATTGCGATCCTGAAAAACGACTTTTTCGGAGGACCGATGCTGACGAAGGGCTACGAGCACCGCGCACTTACAGTGAGTTGGAGCATGTTGGCGCACAACATCTGGGTGTTGGCGCGACTTGAGAGTGTCGAGGACAGGGACGAAGCGCTCCGAGAGGCAGCCTGATTCAGTAGGACAGGTGAAGAAGAAATAGAAATGGGAGAATTGTCGAGACACAATCCCGAAAACCACAACATGTAGGGTGTAGGAGCTGGAAATAGACTCAGAAGCCACAAGAACAGTAATTTTTTCTTACGCTGCAGCGGCGGATATTGCCGGTGAATTCACTGAGTTATAAAACCCGGACTTCTGGGACAGGCTCTAGATAGCGTCGAGAAAGGAGCACTTAACAGTAGCGTAAAGGGGTTGCTCCTTACTTTTGACACAACATCAAATTGGGTTGGTGATTGGTTTGATCTGGTTTTTCAGAGAGGCGGTTTGCTACATGCGTCCATGTTCCCATGTGCAACTCTGCGGCAATCCACTTGAGCGTCACCGCCGTTTCCGCTCGCAACCGCCGCGCGATCCGGATTTTTCGCGCATCGCCTTTGGCCCGCCCCGCCAACTCGGTGGCCACCCAACCCAACTGGTCCAGTTCTTCATTCAAAATGCGCCGCGCCTTTTCCTCCGTGCTCTCCCGGCGCGCATTCGCACTGAAAGGTTCGTCATTGGCCGCGCCGACACTCGCCAACAATTCCTTGCGAAACGTTTCAGCGCCCAGACACCAGCCCCGCCGGATGGGATGGAATTCATCCCGGTCCTCCTGCGCGCGGCGGGTTTCCACGCATTGTTCCAACTGCTCGCGTCCGGCTGGGCTGTCCTTGGGGATGCCCAGTTCACCCAGCAACCGATCCCCGCGCAACCAACGCGGACGTTCCTCCGGCGGCTTGAGGTAATCCGGCCAACTGCTCCAGACAAAATTGGTGAGCTTTTATTCCGGTCGCAGCAGTTTGGCGCGCACGGGATTCAAGTGAACGTAATCGCAGACCGTGCGCAGAAATTAGGCAATGGGGTCGCATCTAGAGCTTTGACATGCGGCACGTCCCGAGCATGCTCAGGGGCATGGCTAGGCCGTTGCGTGTCGTCGTTCCTGGGGGATGGTATCATGTGGTCAACCGCGGCAATCGGCGGGAGCGGATCTTCCTCACCGATGACGATCGGCGCGGGTTCCTCGAGCGATTGGCGGAGATGCCCGGGCGGTTTCGGGTGGAGGTGCACGCGTTCGTTCTGATGGACAACCACTACCACCTGTTGGTCCGGCCCTGCCAAGGGAACCTGAGCCGGGCCATTCAGTGGGTCCAACTGTCGTACTCCTTGCGCTTCAACTGGGCGCATCGGACCTCCGGGCACGTGTTTCAGGGGCGCTTCAAGGCGGTTCTCATCCAGGATCAGGGTAGGGTGGCGGAGGTGGCGCGTTATCTACATCTGAACCCAGTTCGGATCGGCGGCTTGGGATTGTCGAAGTCGGACCAGCGGCGGGCGAAGGTCGCCGACCTTCCCGATCCGGGTGCGGAATTGATCGCGCGACGGGTCCGGACGTTGGAGTCGTATCCGTGGAGTTCGTGGGCGGTTTATGGCGGTAGGGAGCCGGCGCCGGAGTGGTTGGAGACGCGGTTTGTCCAGCGGGCCAATGGCGGCCGGAGTCGGAAGGACTGGTTGGCGGCGATCCGGGCGTATACGGAGGCCCCGATCCGTCAGGGACGCCTGGACAATCCGTGGGATGGGGTGGTTGGCGGCGTGGTGCTCGGAGAGATCTCCTATGCGAAGGAGTTGCTGGCGAAGGCGAAGGCGAACCCGGAGGAACAGACTGAGGCTCGTGAGCTGGCGCGGGCGGGTCGGATTTCGTGGGAGCGTTTGGTGGGCATGGCGGAGGCCAGGCGAGGCGTGAAGTGGGAGGAGTCGCTGGAGCGGCACGGCGACTGGACCCGGGATGCGGTGTTGTACCTGGCGGTGCGGCACGCGGGGTACGGGTTGTCGGAGGTTTACGGGAGAATCCCGGGCTTAAAATACCAGGCGGCGGCGCAAGGGGTGAAGCGGATCGCGGCGCGGCGGGAGCTGGACGTGGAATGCGAGGCGTTCCTACGTCGGGTCGTCGGACAATTGTCGAAGGTTTAGATGTGGACCCATTGTTCCCCACCCGTTTCTGGGAGGCGGTTTTCTGATAGGCGCATGCAAGGCCCGGAATTCCAGTGGTTTCTGGAGAAAGTGACCGCCAAGCCGGCATTCACCTCGCAGATCACCTGAAACGGGAGGCCGACACCCGTCCCGGTGATCGGGTTCCCGGTTGAAACCCACAAGGTGTCCCCCACCGCGGCCCCCTGTGTCCCGCGCGCCAGCACGGGATAGCTTGCCGGGTGAGGTGCGTCCGGTCGGGGAGAGGTGAACTCGGGCCATGCGTTTGACCGAGGTCCGAATGTCAAAGGTTGAGACTCGGCCCCATTGGCTCCTCAACCCCATTGGCTCCTCATCCGGAGTGGTCTGCGGGCACCGGATGTCGACGAGGGGACCGTGGCGCATTCTGTCGATTCCGCAATCGGCCCTGCCGCCCGACAGTTCCTACTTCACCCGGGCTCGATAATACATCTGGGCGGCTCCCACCGCATGGACGTCCAGGGCGTTGATGACGCCGCTGGGCGACGACTGGGTGAGCAGGCTGAACCAGGGGCCGGCGGGGGAGGGTGCGGATTGGATCTCGTAGACGACCCCGGGCTCCCCCTGAAGCGTCAGTTGCGGTCCTTCGGAGAACAGTCGGATGCTGAGGGTTGGCCGGAAAGAACCGCCGATAGCCCGCGGCGGGGGAAGGTAGATGTTGTCGAGGAAAACCGCGTCCAAGCCGGCCTCGAAGTTGGGATCCTTGGAGTAGCGCCAGGTGAAGGTGTGGGGACCGCCGCCCAGGTTGAAGGTCACGGTCTGCCAGGGGTGTTCCCCGGACCATCGCCGGACGACCGTGCCGTCGATCAGGAACTCGAGCACGTCCCATGCCGGTTCGGTGCTCACGCGCACGTCGAACGAGACCAGTCCGGGGCCGGTGTTGGTCGACAGCGCGAGACTCGCGCTCTGCCGTCCGCCCAGCGCCGGGGTGCGCGCCGAGAACCCGGCTCGGGGGGGCTCGTTGGTCTGGAACAGCCACCGGGGCGCGCTCAAGACCCAGGGAAGTCGTGAGAAATCCCCGGACTCGAAATCCTCAGTGAAACGGACCGTCTGGAAGCGCGGCGTGATCCGCTGGTTCCGGGTGATGGTGAGCGTGAGTGGGTTCTCGCCCGACACGATGTCGCCTTCCCATCCGACGAAGGCGAAGTCCTCCAGTGGCACGGCGGTGACGGTGACGCGCGCGTTGACGGGAAAGGCGCCGCCCGGTGGGGAAACCGCGCCGCCGTTGGCGGGGTTGATCGTGAGGTTGTAGAAAGTGCCGGCCTCACGGGGGGTGAAGATGTATTGAAGCGAATACTCGCCCACGGCGGCGCCGTAGGCATCGACAGCCACGCGGTAGACGCTGTTACTGGTGACCGCGAGGCTGATCTCGCTCCATCCGCTCCCGGGAAACACATCATCGTTGCTAAGGATCTCGGTCAGGGTGTCGAGCGCGTCGCCGGCGTAGACAGCGAGCAGGGTATCGACCAGGGACCCGGATGTGGTCAGTGCGAGTTGGCCGTCGGTCGGCGCGCGCCACCAGTACCACACCGATCGACCGCCATCGTTGCCGGCGTGGAGCGGTTCCCCGGCCTCGCGGGAGGCGTGGTCGTTTGCGCTGCTGACGAAACCGCCGATTCCCTCCAGTTGCCTGGAGAGACTGAAGTAGTCGTTGGTGGGATTCAGGTAGCGGACCACCACGCTATCGGCCGCGCTCCGGTTCCCGGCGAAATCGACCGCGACGGCCCGGATCACGTTGGTGCCCGGAGGCAGGGTCAGGATGGCGGACCACAGTTCGGTGCCGATGGCGTTGGTCGGCGGACCGCCGTTGACCTGTAGGACGATGTTGCTGATGCCTGAATCAAGCGGGAACGGTTCGCGGGCCGAGCCTGAGACGGCGATGACAGCGGAACTCACCAGGGAATCCTGGGTCGGAGACTGGATGGTGACCACGGGCGGGCGGGTGTCGGGGGTGCCTCCGGGGGCGACTCGCAGGCGGACGATGCCGGTCGCGTTGGTGTCGATGCCTGAAACGGCAATCCGGTACGTCGTGCCCCGGGTGGCGTCGAACGACACGTTGGGCGGAAGACGGTTGGCGGTGTCGTTGGTGGACGAGGCGACAGCGACCAGGTTGCTGAGTCGGTCGCCTTGGTACACCGCGAGAACGCCGGGGAATGTACTACCGGCGAGATCCACGAGGACCCGTGAGTTCGCGGGCGAGGCCCAGGTCCACCAGACGCTCTGGCTGGCGCCGGTGAGATTGGCGTGGCGCGGTTCGCGCGGCTCCGGGGACGCGAACTCATTGGTGCCGACAGTGACTCCGCCGGCGCTGAGGAGCTTGAACGCGTTGGTGAAGTTGTCGTTGGGCGGCCGCGGTACGATCGTGTAGAGGACATCGAAGGCGTTGGTGACACCGATAGGAAACTCGGCGGGTGGTTCGTTGGTGATCGATGCGAGGTCGAGGCCGGTGAGTAGGAGCGACAGGGTGAGGGGAGTACGTTCCGTGACCGGCGGCGCGACGAGGCGACCACGGAAGATGCCGTCATCGGCCGCATTGTCAGGGGGCGTGCCGGCGTCGTTGAAGCGGATGACGTTGGTGCCGGTGCGGCCGGTGATCACGATGTTGGTGAACGCAAGGTAGTTGCTGACCGTGATCGAGATCGTGTTGGTGGTCTCCGTGATCAGGAACGCGCCATTCGTGGGAATGATCGAGTACTGAAACTGGAGCGCGTTGGTGGCTCCGGGCGACGGCTGCGCCGACACCGTAAAGCAGCAACAGGCGGCGAACAGAAGTCCTGCCAGGGAACACCGAAGGGAGAACATGGCGCACAGGCTAGGGCAGCGCGGCCGAACCGAACAACTTCAAAGGCTTTCTTTTGTGGTCTTTTGGCTTCCTTCATCCCGCTGGCGTGGGCCATTTTTCAAATATTCCAAACCGTCGATGGGCTCGACGTCAGCCTTCTTACCCGTGATGAAGCATCGTATTTCTCATCTGTTATCCGTGGTTGTCCTGGTTGTGTCAGGGTGGATGCCGGGATTGCCGGCCCGCGCCCAGGCCCCCGGTCTCTCCCGTGAGTATTACGCCAATATCCCTGGCAACGACGTGGTCGCGCTGACTCGTACGCCGGCCTTTCCGGATCGTCCGACGTTTCGAGATATTCTCACCGTGGCGTTCGAGACTCCACAGAATCAGGGGGGGAATTTCGGTGAGCGAATTCGCGGGTTTCTCAGCGCGCCGCAAACCGGGGACTACGTCTTCTGGATCGCGAGCGACGATCATTCCGTCCTGTTTCTCAGTTCCAACGAGGATCCCGCGCTGAAACGCGAGATCGCGTCGGTCAGCGGCGCGACGTCGTTCCGCGGCTGGTTCAGCCAGCCGAGCCAGCAGTCGGCGCCGGTGAGACTCGAGGCGGGACGTTTGTACTACATCGAAGCGCTGACGAAGGAAGGGGGAGGATCGGATCATTTCTCGACGCGCTGGGCCCTTCCGCTGGGAGGTACCGAGGAGCCGATCCCGGCAGTGAATTTTCTTCCGGCGAGCACGCCGCTCGGGCCCCCGCGGCTGACGCGTCAGCCTGCGAGCCTGACAGTGACCGAGGGCGGGTCGGCGACTTTCCGAGTGGAAGCCAGCAACACGGACCCGGTCACGTTCCAGTGGCAGCGCAACAACGTCCCAATTTCGGGCGCCAACGGAGCGACCCTGGTTCTTCCCCGCGTTAGCGTGGGGGATCACGGCGCGCGCTACCGATGCACGCTGATCAACCCGCTCGGCTTCGTCCTATCCGATGAAGCGGTGCTCAGCGTCCTGCCCGATCAGACGCCGCCGAGGTTGGACCGGATCTTCAATACTTCCGTGAGCAATGTCGTGGTCCGGTTCACCGAGCCTGTTGGAACGAACTCGGCGTGGAGACTGGCCAACTACGCGATGGATGCCGGCGTGAAGCTCCTGACGGCGGGCCCGGGGGCCGACGCATCCACCGTGGTTCTGACCACCACGCCGCTTACCGTGGGCTTGGTCTACGCCTTGACCGTGTCAGGCGTCGCGGATCTCGCGGCGACGCCCAACACCGTCGCGCCCGACACGCGGGCTATGTTCACCGCGCTTGGATTCGCACCGATGGACATCGGCCGGCCCCCGTCCCCGGGTCTGGTGGAGCCCGTGCCCGGGGGGCTCAACATCACCGTGGTCGGGGCGGGAGTGGGTGGCACCAACGACCAGTTCCATCTCAGCCATCAACAGCGCACCGGCGACTTCGACGTGGAAGTGCGGCTCGAATCCCTCCAACTCGGGAACCTTTTCGCCCAGGCGGGACTGATGGCCCGGCAGAGCCTGTCCGAGGACAGTCCGTTTGCCGCGGTCCTGGCCACCCCCAGCCTGGCGGGGAGTTTCTTTTCCTGGCGCGGACAGACCGGCGCGGTGGCCCGGATGCAGGGTTCGTCACCGGTCAATTATCCGCAAACCTGGCTTCGGCTGCGGCGACAGGGGACCAACTTCACCGGCTTCGCCAGCGTGGACGGTGCGGCCTGGACCCGGTTGGGTTCCGCGGGAATCGCCCTGTCCAACTCCGTCTACCTTGGCCTCGTCGCCAGCAGTCGGGCGATCCATGCGACTGTCGTCGCTGCGTTCCGGGACTTTGCCGACCATGCTGACACAGCGTCGGCGGGGTTTCTTCCGGAAGCGCTGGAGCCACTCGGGCCGTCGAGTCGGCGGACCGGGTTGGTCCTCAGCGAGATCATGTACCATCCCGAAGCGCGCACGGACGGACGGCGGCTCGAGTTCGTGGAGGTGTTCAATTCGGACTCGGTTTTCGCCGACCTGGGCGGGTTTCGCCTGGCGGGAGATATCGACTACACGTTCCCCGAGCGAACCGTGCTTCAGGCGGGCGCCTTCCTGGTCGTGGCTCAGGCACCCGCGCATCTGGGCGCGGCGTTGGCAGGAGCGGGAGCGGGGATCCTGGGGCCGTGGTCCGGTGGGCTGCCCCGCGAGGGGGGCTCGGTCCAACTGCGGAATCGTTCCGGCGCCGTGCTGCTGGAAGTGACCTACGGGGACGCAGCGCCCTGGCCGGTGGCGGCGGACGGGGCTGGGCATTCGATGGTGTTGGCGCGACCCAGTTACGGGGAAGGCGACCCGCGGGCCTGGGCCGCCAGCGAAAGGCGGGGCGGATCGCCTGGTCGCGCTGAGGTCAAGCTGCCCGACCCGCGACGGCGCATGCGCGTGAACGAGGTCCTGGCCCACACGGACGATCCCGTGCTCGATTTCGTAGAACTCTACAATGCCGGACCCACCGAGGTGGACTTGGGAGGCTGTGTTCTGACGGATGATCCGGGGCGGGCGCGGTTCCTCATTCCCGCGGGGACGAAGGTGCCGCCGGGCGGGATGGTTGCCTGGGACCCGTCGCAACTCGGCTTCGCCCTGTCGGCCGCGGGCGAGGCGATCCTGCTGATGAATCCCGAAGGAGATCGCGTGCTCGACGCGGTGCGTTTCGGGCCTCAGTTGAACGGAGTTTCCAGCGGTCGGATTCCTGACGGTGGAGAGACTTGGTCGCTGCTCGAGACGCCGAGTCCGGCGCATGCCAACGGGCGGGCCCGGTCGGAGGCGGTCGTCATCAACGAGATCTTCTACCACGGGCTGGGCGACGGTCGGGAAGAGTTCGTGGAGCTGTTCAATCGGGGGGCGGCGCCGGTGGATCTTCGAGGATGGCGTTTCGTGGATGGCATCGACTTCGCGTTCACCAGATCCACCGTCCTGCAGCCCGGCGATTACCTTGCGGTCGCGGCCGATGCGGGCCACTTGCGGACGCTGCATCCGGGACTCGGCCAGGAAAGGGTGGTGGGCAACTTTGGAAGGAACCTCTCGAACGGCGGAGAGCGTATCGCCCTGGCGCGCCCGGAGGTGCTGACCACCACCAACAGCGCCGGGGTCCCTGTGAGCAGCAGGGTTTTTGTGACGGTGGCCGAAGTCCGCTACCACGATGGCGGCCGTTGGGGGCGGTGGTCCGACGGGGACGGCAGCAGTCTGGAGTTGCTTGATCCCAGGGCCGCCGACGGTCTTGCGCCCCAGTGGGGGGACAGCGACGAGACCGCCAAGGGCGGTTGGACGAAGGTGGACTTCACGGGGCGATTGGAGTTGGGCCGGGGCGCCGCCACCGAATTGCACGTGATGCTGCTCGGGGCGGGCGAGTGCCTGTTGGACGATGTCGAGGTGCGCGACGCCAGCGGGGCTTCGCTGGTGCTGAACGGTTCGTTCGAAGGTGGCTTGGACGGTTGGATTGCCCAAGGCAACCACGTGGCTTCCGGACTGGCGGACCGGGGATTCGAGAGCGGACGCAGCCTGCATCTCCGCGCGAGTTCGGGCGGGGACAACGGCGCCAACCGGATCAAGACCGTGCTGAACGGCGGCGCACTTCTCGAAGGTTCCTTCGCCACCTTCCGGGCCCGAGTGCGCTGGCTGCGAGGGCATCCGGACCTCCTCCTGCGTCTCAAGGGGAACTATCTCGAAACCGTGCTGCACCAGCCGGTGCCGCCCAACCTGGGGACGCCTGGCGCGGTCAACAGCCGGCGCCTCGCCAATGCGGGACCCGCGATCGTCGATGTCGCGCATTTTCCCGTCGTCCCGGCCGCCATGGAGCCTGTGCGGGTCACGGCCCGCGTGCAGGACCCGGATGGCCTTCGCTCATTTCGCCTGAAGTTCCGGTATGACCCTTCGGTGACGGTGAACGAGTTGGAGCTCCGCGACGACGGCACCGGAGGTGACGTCGTCGCGGGGGACGGCATCCATACGGCGGTCATCCCCGGGCAGGCGGCCGGTGTCCTCGTCGCGTTCTGGATCGAGGCCGTCGACGGGGCCCTGGTACCGGCATCGGCGATGTTCCCCGCGGAACCCGCGCTCGGGGAGTGCCTGGTTCGTTTCGGCGAGCAGATTCCGGCGGGGAGTTTCGGCACCTATCGCCTGTGGATGACGCAGCGGCAGACGGACATCTGGACAGGGCGCGAGGTCATGAGCAACGAGGCGTTGGACGGCACGGTGGTGTACGGAACCTACCGTGCGATCTACAACGCCGGGGCGCGCTATCGTGGCAGCGCCTTCATTCGTCCCGGCTACAACGGCCCGACGGGTTCGTTGTGCGCCTATGTCTGGACGCTGCCGTCCGACGACCCGCTGCTAGGGGCCGACGAGTTCAACTTGGACTGGCTTGAGCAGCCTGGTCGCGATCCGACCCTCCAGAGGGAGCGGATGTCCTTCTGGATCGGTCAACAACTGGGAGTGTCCTTCAGCCACCAACGGTACGTACGGGTGATTGTGAATGGCGTGCAACGCGGCGAGGTTTACGCCGACGCCCAGCAGCCGAACCGGGACTACGTGGCGAGCTGGTTCCCCGACGGGGCCAACGGGGAGATCTTCAAGATCGACGACTGGTTCGAGTTCAACGAAGCCGTACAGCGCGAATTCAACGAGAACGCGCACCTGGAGAGGTACGTTTCCAGCGACGGCATACTGAACAGCACCCGCTACCGTTGGAACTGGGAGAAGAAGGCCAACGGCGGCCTGGACGACGACTACTCGCGGCTCCTCGCCTTGGTGGAGGCCCTCAACCTGCCCGACGACACCGAATACACCCAGCGCGTCCCGGAGGTCGTGGATCTGGACGGGTGGCTTCGGACGATCGCAACCCGTCGCGTGGTCGCCGACTGGGACGGCTACGGGTACAATCGCGGCAAGAACACCTTCGCCTACCTTCCTCCCGGCGGCCGTTGGAGCCTGCTGTTGTGGGATCTCGACTTCTCCCTGGGTGGCGGCAGTGATGGGGCGAACACCGGTATCTACACCGCGAACGACCCGGTCATGGAGCGGATGTACCGGAACCCGCTATTCGGCCGGGTCTATCTCCAGGCCTTAGCCGATGCGGTCCGGGGTCCACTCGCCCCGGGCGTGGCCGACACCCTGATGGACGCGAATTATGGCGCGTTTCTGGGAAACCAGGTCCAGGCGGCGTCCCCCGCACCCATCGCGCCGTGGATCGCGGCGCGTCGATCCTTCCTGGCCCGGACCCTGTCGACCAACACGGCACCCTGGTCCGTCGACGTGCCCGGTGGGGGTGTGGTAACCACGAACCAGGGCGTGGTGCGATTGACGGGCACCTCCCCGATCGAGGTTCGGTGGATCGCAGTGAATGGCTTTGCTTACGCGCCGTCGTGGAGTTCGACCACCAACTGGTCGCTGGCGATCCCGCTGAGTGCGGGCACCAATTCGCTGGTGCTCGGCGGCCTCGATCGGCGCGGCTCGCCCGTCGTGGGCTCGGTGTCCACCGTGCGGGTGGTGTACACGGGTGTCGATGAGCGGCCTGAGGATTTCGTGCGGATCACCGAGATCATGTATGAGCCGGCCGATCCGGACGCCGAGTTCCTGGAACTTCACAATGCATCCAGCCGGACCACCTACGATCTGTCGGGCTGGGGAATGGAAGGAGTGGATCTCATCCTTCCGGGCGGCATCGCCCTGGCTCCCGGTGAATTTGCGGTGCTCGCCAAGGATCGGACGGCATTCCTCCGGTCCTATGGCGGGCGCCCTCGTGTGTTGGCGGAATACCCGGGCCGGCTCAACAACGCGGGCGAAACCCTCCGGTTGATCCGGCCCGGTTCGAGCTCGCAACCGTGGCTGCTGGTCGATGAAGTCACTTACTCCAACCGGATCCCATGGCCTACCCGGGCGACGGGTCTGGGTGGGGCGTTGCAAGTCCTCGATCCGACACAGGACAACCGGCGGCCGTCCAACTGGGCGGCGGTGGATGCAGCGGGTCACGGTCACTCCGGTTGGCGCTTCATGGCACTGACCGATCGAGCCGGCTCCTCCACGCTGGTCCTTTCTCTGGGCGGGGCTGGTCAGGTCCATCTGGACGATGTCTCCCTGGTGGCGGGACCCGTGCCCCGGGTGGGGCCGGAATTGATGGCGAACGGCGGGTTCGAGGAGCCTCTGGCTCCATCGTGGGTGGGCGGGCCAACCGCCGCGTCCGTCATCGACCCGACCATCCGGCGATCCGGAAGATCAAGCCTGAGGCTGGTGGGCGCCGTTGGGTCGTCCGCGTCGGACTCCGCCTTGACCCAAACCCTCGCGGCGCCCGTCGTGGCGGGGCAGATCTACACGCTGAGTTTCTGGTACCTCGCCGATCCGGAAGGCTCGGATCTGGTCCTTCGCACCGAAGGCGGCGGGCTGTTCGCCCTAGTGGACGCCCGTGAGGTGCCGGTCGCGCCTGCCACTCCTGGTGCGGCAAGCTCGATGGCCGCACCCGTGGCCCCATTCCCCGACCTCTGGATCAACGAGGTCCAACCGCGGGGAATCGGCGGATCCGGCGTGCCCTGGTTCGAACTCTACAACGCGGGGTCGACCCCGGTGAATCTGGTGGGGTGGTTCCTGTCGTCCGATCCCACTTGGCCGGGTGCTTGGCCCTTTCCGGCGGGGGCGGCGATCGGGCCGCGCGAGTTCATGGTGATCTGGGCGGACGGCCACTCGGGCCTCGCCGCCGATGGATGGCACGCCGGGTTCACACTGCTGGCATCGACCGGAGCGGTCGTGCTTTCGCGAACCGCGGGGGGAGTTGCCTCGGTGGTGGACGTGATCGCCTACGAGGGTTTGTCCAATGGCCGGTCCATGGGTTCCCACCCCGACGGTGCCTGGTCGGAGCGCTTCGTGTTCGAGGTGCCGACGCCGGGCACTCCGAACGATCGGTTCAGCCTGCCGGTCCGGCTGGTCATCAACGAGTGGATGTCCCGCAACAACACAACTCTGGCCGATCCCGCGGATGGCGATTTCGATGACTGGTTCGAAATCTTCAACGCGGGCAACACGGCCGTGGATCTCGGAGGGTATACCCTGACCGACAGCCCTTCGGACCCGCGCAAGAGCGTGATTCCCGCCGGATTCGTGCTGGCGCCGCGCTCCGTGATGCTGGTGTGGGCGGACGGGGAGCCCGATCAGAACGGGCCGGGGCGGGAATTTCATGCCGACTTCGCGTTGAGCGCGGATGGGGAAACCATCGAGTTGTATTCACCGGGCGGGAACCTGGTGGACTTCGTGAATTTCGCACCGCAGGGCCGTGATGTGAGTGATGGACTGCTTCCGGATGGCGCGGTGGGTGCGGTGGTGCGTCTCCGCGTGCCGTCTCCTCGCGAACGGAACGCAACCTCCCCGGTGGACGAGATCCGCCTGACGGGTCTGAATGTTGCGGGAGGATCAACCCTTCTCACCTGGTCCACGGTAGCCGGCCGATCGTATGGGGTGGAAGCTGTCGAGAGGCTCGGAGACGCCTGGGTGCCCCTGAGCGGGACGGTGGTTGCCACCGGACCGTCGACGCAATGGCTGGATCCCACGGGCGGAGCTGCCGCGAGGTTCTACCGAGTGGTCCGCCGATCCCCCTGACCCCGGCGAATTCTCACGCGAAGGCGCGAAGAATGGGTGTGGAAGCCATCTCCGGTCCCGGGCTTCTGATCAATTGTAGGGAAGGCAATGCGGTCACATCTAGAGCTTTGACATAAGGCTTGTCTTAGCATGCTCGGGGAATGGCTAGTGGAGTGTCTCAGAAATACATGGAGATATAATCTGGCCACTTTTCCTACAGAATCGACAGGGACGCTCAGTTTTGCCTTCAAGAATAACTCCAGTCGTTTGTGAGACACTACACTAGGCCGTTGAGTGTTGTTGTTCCTGGGGGGTGGTAACACGTGGTCAACCGCGGCAATCGGCGGGATCGGATCTTCCTCACCGATGACGATCGGCGCGGGTTCCTCGGGCGATTGGCGGAGATGCCGGTGCGGTTTCGGGTGGAGGTGCACGCGTTCCTTCTGATGGACAATCACTACCACCTGTGGGTCCGGCCCTGGCAAAGGAACCTGAGCCGGGCCATTCAGTGGGTCCAACTGTCGTACTCCTTGCGCTTCAACTGTGCGCATCGGACCTCCGGGCACGTGTTTCTAGCGCGCTTCAAGGCGGTTCTTATCCAGGACCAGGGTAGGGTGGCGGAGGTGACGCGTTATCTGCATCTGAACCCGATTCGGATCGCCGGCTTGGGATTGTCAAACTTGGACCAGCGGCGGGCAAAGGCCGCCGACCTTCGCGATCCGGGCGCAGAACTGATCGCGCGTCGGGTCCGGACGTTGGAGTCGTATCCGTGGAGTTCGTGGGCGTTTTATGGCGGTCGGGATCCAGCGCCGGGGTGGACCGGCGCAGTTGGTAACGCCGGGCCTTTTGGTGAAGAGGACACAGGAAGCGGAAGATCGTGAGCAGTGCCTTGCTGCTAAGAAGCACTCATCCTCCAGTTCTCCGTTTCAACCCCAGCGCCTTGATACGCGAGGCGAGCGTGGTGGGTTTCGTGCCGAGCAACTCCGCTGCGCCGTCCGGGCCGAAGATTTTTCCGCCGGTTTGCTTGAGTGCGCTGGTGATGTTTTCGCGTTCGTGACGTTTGAGTTCATCGCGGGTGAGAAGTTTGGAGGTGTCGAGCGGCGGGGACTGGGCGCGTGTGGCTTCTGTCGGTGATGAGGGCGCTAGTTCGAAACGCAGCGGGCCGCCTTGAGAAAGAATGACGGCGCGTTCCACGGCGTTTTGGAGTTCGCGCACGTTGCCGGGCCATTCGTGCGCGGCGAGCTGGCTCATCGTGCTTTGGGTGAAGCGCGGGACGGGACGGTTCATCCGACGCGCGGCCTGCTTGACGAAGTGCGCGGCCAGCGGGGCGATGTCGTCACGACGTTCGCGCAGCGGCGGAATGTCGATGGGGAACACGCTAAGGCGTTAGAACAAGTCCTGACGGAAACGCCCGGCTTCGACCTCTTTCTTTAAGTCACGGTTCGTCGCGGCGATGATACGGACGCTGATCTTGCGCACGCGCGTGTCGCCGACGCGCTCGATTTCCTGCTCCTGCAACACGCGCAGCAGCTTCGCCTGCATCGGCAACGGCACTTCGCCAATCTCGTCGAGGAGGAGCGTGCCGCCGTCGGCGAGTTCAAACTTGCCAGGCCTGTCCTTCATTGCGCCGGTGAATGCACCCCGGACATGGCCAAAGAACTCGCTCTCGAACAACGTCTCCGGGACAGCGCCGCAATTCACTTTGATGAGCGCACGTCCCTTGCGAGGGCTGTTTTCATGAATGGCACGGGCCACGAGCTCCTTGCCCGTGCCGCTCTCGCCGGTGACCAGCACCGCGGCATCCGTGGGTGCGACGAGCTGGATTTGTTGCATCACCTTCCGGAGGCCAAAGCTTTCGCCAACGAAATCGCCCACGCCGAGAGCGGCGGTGACTTCCTGGCGGAGATACGCGTTCTCCTCTTCGAGCCGTGCCTTGAGGAATTCGATCTCCTCTAACGCCCGCGCGTTGGCGATGCTCACCGCCGAGTGGTCGGCAAAGACGCGCAGCCAGTCAAAGTCACCCTGACCCAGGACGGTGGTATCGAAGATGGCGAGTACCCCGAGCACTCCGCCGCGGAAGACGAGCGGTTGTCCGGCGAACGTCTTCACGCGCTCGCGCTTCGTCCATTTCGGTTCGGCAATCCATTCCTCGTTTCCGCGCACATCGGTCAGCAACATCGGCTCGCCGGATTTCGCCACACGCCCGATCTTCCGGACGCCCAGCGGGAAACGCTGGAACGTACCATCGAGCCGCGCGTAATTCTGTTTCGTGTCGCCGGGATTGCCCGCGCTCGCGACGAGATGCAGGCAACGCGTCTGGTCGGGGCACTCGGGCCGGAAGCGGCAAGTCTCGCACCTGTGCCCGGTGCTATAAGCCAGAGGCGCGCGAGCACGACGTTCTTGCACTCAGCGATGCCCCTGACGACCGCGTTCAGCACTTCGGTGAGCGAGCGGTTTTGCGCCATGGAGACCATGACTTGGGGAAGGTTCGCGCAGTTCATGATGGTGAGCATTCGCGCCGCAGGTTCTGAAACTCCAGGGCGAGGTGGTGGGGACGCGCGAAGGGCGGTGCCCACCCGTCGGAGTCCGTCAGCACGGCCTCGATGACGTAGGCCACGACCGTGGTCACCGGATGACCCGAGCACCTCATTTGACAACACCCTTCAATCGCAACGACTTCGGCCAGATCCGCGCGCGAAGGAACGCTCGCGTCCACGAGCCATGCGACGCGCTTCGACCCGAGGTTTCGCAACGCCTCCATTTCAGGGAGAGATTGTCCAAGACCACCGCGCACGCCATCGGACTACGACTTTTCAGCTTTGGTGGCAACGTGCCGAACTTCGGCTGGCCCTACGTGCAACATCGCGGCGGCGCGCCGGGCTTCCTGCGCGTGGTCAGTCCGACTCAGCTCGCCTTCGCCGACTACAAGGGCAACCGCCAGTTGCTCACCACCGCCAGTTGCTCACCACCGGCAACCTCACCGCCAACGACCGCGTTGCGCTCTTCCTCATGGACTACCCGCGCCGTGAGCGACTGAAGATTCTCGGCCACGCCCGCATTGAGGACGCGCGTCAACATCCCGAACTCGTCGCGCAACTCGCTGAGCCGGAAGCGCGCGGCATCGTCGAGCGGCTCCTCTTCATGGATGTGCTCTCGTTCGACTGGAACTGCCCGAAATACATCACGCCCCGTTGTACCCCCGCCGAAGTCGAGGCTGCCGTCGCGCCCTTGCGGCGGCGCATCGCTGAACTGGAAGAGCAACTGAAAGCCAAAAGCTAAAATGACCCCGCGCCCGCCGCTCCCACCCTTCACCGAAGAAACCGCGCGCGAGAAAGTCCAGGCCGCCGAGGACGCCTGGAATTCCCGCGACCCGGTTCAGGTCTCTCTCGCCTACACCGAGGACACCGAATGGCGGAACCGCGCCGAATTCCTGCATGGCCGCGCCCAAGTCGTCGAGTTCCTCGAACTCAAATGGGCAAAGGAACACGACTATCGCCTGAAGAAAACCTTGTGGGCCTTTACCGGCAACCGCATCGCCGTGCGCTTCGAGTATGAGTTCCACGACGCCATCGGCCAATGGTATCGCGCCCATGGGAACGAGAACTGGGAGTTCGACGACCTCGGCTACATGAAGTTCCGCTACGCGAGCATCAACGACCAGCCCACCACCGAAGCCGAGCGCAAGTTTCGTTGGGAACGGAAGAGTTGAACAGGATCCAGAACTACTGGATTGCGCCGCAGGAGCGTCGGGACCTAGCCTACGCTTGTTCACGCCACTCCTCACCCCATCGTTCCATGCCGCCGCAGCCCCAAACGCGAGTTCCCCTGTCTCATATAACGGATCGGATCCTCGCTTGCCTCGCGGGCTGGGGGGTTGTCCTTCAAGTCCTCGGTTGTGTGGCGGCCGACGTGCGGTTGCTTGGATCGCCAGATGGACGGATCCAGGTAGCGGTGCACATGCCCGTAGCAGGGACCGCCGAACGGCCCCGTTGGGCGGCGAGTTTCGGAGGCAAGCCCATCCTGACGAATTGCGGCCTCGGCTTGGAGACCGCGGACGCAGGAGAGTTGCTGTCGGGGGTGCGGGTCATCGACGAACGCCGCCGGTCCGTGAATGAACGTGTCCAAATGCTGTTCGGGAAGTCCGCGCATGTGGCGAACCGATTCAACGAGAGCCGCTGGACTTTGGAGACCGCGAAACGCAGCCGGGTCGAGATCGTATTCCGCTGTTATGACGACGCGGTTGCCCTGCGTTACGAATTGCCGTCCCCGGGTGCGCCGAGTCCCGTGACCATCGTCAACGAATCCACTTCGTTCGAGGTGGCTGGTGAGCCCACAGCTTTCGTCCAGTACTTGGAGAACTTCAAGACGTCGCACGAGCACAACGTCACCACGACCCCTTGGACGGATCTGCGCCGTGGCGCGTTGATGGATCTGCCGCTGACGTTCTCCTGGCCGGACGACACCTGCGTGGCGATTACGGAGGCTTCGTTGCGCCACTACGCGGGGATGTCTCTCATGCGTCCATCGGGCGGCGAATCAGGCCAGGCCCTGGTCTGCCAACTGACGCCGCGAGCCGACGGAAGCAAGGTGCTGCGGCCCCTGCCGATGCATACTCCTTGGAGGGTAGCGCTGCTCGGGGACCGCCCTGGAACTCTGCTGGAATCCCAGACCTTGTACCTTCTGAACGAGCCGTCCGTGATTTCGGACACGAGTTGGATCAAGCCCGGCAAGATCACCTTCCACTGGTGGAACGGGGATGTATTCGATGGCCATCCGGGCCCACCGATCCTTTCGGTCGAGATGGCCAAGCGTTACATCGACTTCTGCGCAAGCAACGGGATCACCGCCCATTCGCTAACCTCCACCGAGATCACGACCACGCCCTGGTACCGGCAGTCGAAGCCTGGCGTTGAGCCGGGTCCCGACACCGACGTCACGCGGCCACGCGAGGGTTTCGACCTCGCGACCATCCGGCGTTACGCGGAGTCCAAGGGTGTTCGGCTCTGGACCTGGGTCCATCAGGGAGCGTTGAGAGGGCGGGTCGAGGAGGCGTTCTCGGCGTTCGAGAAACTCGGCTGGAGTGGCATGATGGTGGATTTCTTCGACCACGACGATCAGGAGTCCGTCGAGTTCGCGGAGTCGGTTCTGGAGGCCGCCGCCCGGCACCACATCCTGATTCACCTGCACGGCATTTGGAAGCCGACCGGTTGGCAACGCACGTACCCCAACCTGATGAATCACGAGGGAGCGCTGAATTTGGAATACCTCAAGTGGAGCGACCGTTGTACGCCGGAGCACGACCTGATGATGGCCTTCACGAGGTTGATCGCCGGGCCGATGGACTACCACCTCGGAGGATTCCGGGCCGTGCTGCCTTCTGAGTTCAAGCCACGGCATGTGGCGCCCAACGTGTTGGGAACACGAGGGCACATGTTGGCGATGTACGTCTGTTTCGATAATCCCATGCCGATGGTAGCCGACTACCCCACAGCCTACGAAGGACAGGCCGGGTTCGACTTCCTGAAGCGTGTCCCAACTTGGTGGGACGAGACCCGGGTAGTGATCGGCCGAGCCGGAGAACTCTTGGTGACCGCGCGCCGAAAGGGCGGCACTTGGTACCTGGGCGGGATGTCGGCGAAGGCGGTAGCCGAACTCGCGGTACCGCTTTCCTTCCTTCCGCCAGGGCACTTCTCGGCCACGGTCTGGAAAGATGGGGCGGAAACCATCGCGGACCCGAATCGGTTGTCCATCGATACCAGGAGGGTGTCGTCGACTGCGACCCTTCGCGTGGGCGTCGCTGCCGGCGGCGGGTTCGTGGCAGAGATCCAACCGGCGCAGTAGTCCTGGGTTTCGTCGAACCTGATTGCGATGTCTGTCCGTGATCGCGAGCCCGCGGAGAACTGACGCTCCGGGTGCCGATCGTACGAGGAGATGATGCGCCAACACAGGCTGGGAGTTCCCGCGCTTCACGGCGGCTCGGTTCGCCCGGCGGCAGGCTGGATAATCGACACGGGTCCCGTGCCCGGCACGCCGCTTACGAGGCTCGCCGTATGGAACCTGCTTGGGTTCCCGAAATCATTCGCACGATCATCGACCAAGTCCCCGTCCTCGGACTCCGCGGCGCCTTCACCTACATCGGCGCCAGCCGGTGCTCCACCCCGAAACGCCCCTCCGACGGACCGGAGGGGCCTCTTCGTGTCCAAACGGAGCGGCGAGATCGGCCCGAGGTAGGTCGGGAACCGCGGTAGGGACTGACGGAAGGCCTAGGCAGGTAGTTCCAGCCTGCCCTTGGCTTCCGAACGGCGAGAACCAGCGAGTGCGCGGTCAAAACCTCCTTCTCATTCGCGTGCGGCGCGAACTGCCTGCAGGATCTTGGCTGGCTCCAGCCGCACTTTGTAGTCCGAATTGACGTGCGCGAAGCGGATGGTACCTGACGGCCCGACCACGAAAACCGCCGGGTGAGGGAGCATGTGGTGGGTACGCCCCGAGGCTGCCTCCAAATCGATGCCGAAACTCGACTTGTAGCGGGCCACGAGTTGGTCATCGACCTTGAATGCGATACCAAACGCCTGGGCTGCGTTCGCATCGCTGTCCGAAAGCAGCGTGTAACCCAGTTTGTCGCGGCCGGGCGTGGCCGCGAGCTTGAAGGGTTGGTCCGTGCTGATTGCGACGAGTTGCGATCCTGCCGACCGCAGTTCTTCTTGGATCCCAGCGAGGGCCTGAAGGTGCTTGGTGCAGAACGGACACCAGCCGCCGCGATAGAAAACCACGACGGTCGGCTTGGCTGCCACCAGGTCCCTGAGTTTTACCTCCCGATCCTCTTCCGAACGAAGGGTCACGTCGGGAATTTTATCTCCAATCCTGAGTGGATTCGGCTCACCGGCAATGGTGGCAAAACCGAAGGCGAGGGCGGATAAGAGAAGCAGATGGTTGAACATGGGGTGGTGATACGGGATTGAGTTTTGCAGGAGCACATTCGGTTTCAAGCGGCGTATTGAGCCCGCTGGTGGCGCCGATCACGGCCAGCGAGGCAAACCCGCGTTGCCCGAAGCATGCCCCAAAAAGGTAGGATTATTTTCCGGATGGTGATCCGCAGGGTCAAGGATCAAGAACCTCTGCGGAGAACACGAAATCGAGGTCTTTCGCAGCGCTGTGGCAGCCGAAGCACATCGTATCGCTGCCTGCGCGCATCATGATTTGCGTCAGCGCCGTGTCGGTCATGAAGTACTCCCAGCCATTCCCGTCACGTCTCTGCCTTAAACAGGGCCGTGGCGGACGCTTCGGTCAGAAAGGTTATTACCGCCTCGCTTCCCGTTCCGGTGATGACACTTCCGGCCGGCGTCCAGTTCGTTCCGTCGCTTGAGCGATAGACCTGATAGCGCTCGCCCAGCTTGGTGTTGAAGTTGACCTGGATGGCCCGCTTCGCGGCCAGTTGGACCGGCGCGGGCGCGGCCGCCGCTGCCCAGTGGCGTTGACACGTGATGTACATCAGAGCGGCCAAGGCCAAGTATATCCGGGAGCGCGAGCTCCATTTTGATTGGGATGAGAGAATAGGTTCCATGCGCTCGTCAGATGAACCAGCTGCCTGGAATATTCCCGCGAAAGCGCACGAGAACCCTCATGTGAAAGCCTATGGGACCTTTTCGCTCGCGGGAGAACCAACAAGGACACCGGGGTGGCAAGTGCGATCATGCCGGGACATCGATGCAGAGATGGCGAAACGGCCCGGCGATCCGTCTCGACGACGAAATGCGCCGGGCCCCGAAAAAGCATCCATGCGCACACGAACATTTCACGTCCGATGCCACGCCACGCCGCCCGAGCTAGGCTGAGAAGGTCATCTACCCGGCCTCGGCTGACCTCTCCGCCTGGTGCTGCACGTCACGGGAATCGTCGTTGGTTTGTGCCCTTGGGAGAACCGCCAGAGAGTCACTCACGGAAATCTGCCCGAGCGCGGCCGCCGCCTGGGATCGAACCACCTCATCGAGGTCCCCGGTCAGCGCAGCCTCCAAGGTGGGTACCGCGTTGGTGGCCCGCAAGATCCCCAAGGCCATCGCAATTATCTGCCGCACGTGGGCGTTCGTGTCGGTGAGGGCCTTCACCATCTGCAACGACGCCGGGTTCCCAAGACGCACGAGATCGCGGACCGCGAGCAACCTCACCCGCCAATCCGTGGTTTCCAGGCTTGCGACGCCGTGGGTGTTCAGTAGCCGATCCTAGGCGAAACCCTCCCGGATCGGATGGAACGAGTGCTACCGCACGGGCTTGAATGCCGCGTCGACGGCGGACGGTTCCGCAGCTCCTGCCCAGGCGGTCATGCCCCAAACGAGCATGGATAGTCCGGTGGCGGCCAGAGCCCGGCGGGAAGTGCTGGAGAATGCAGACGCGCGGTGGGGCGAGTTTCGAATAGGAATCGCACGCATGATGCAGATCGTGGTGGTTGATGGGTCGGAGAGACGGGAGAACCGGCCTTACTCGATGAGCTTGCGCTGTGGGGCCGTTCCATGAAGACGCAAAAGGAAACGGCATTCCTGTTCCAGATCCACATGGTGATCCGCCAGTAGACGAGCCGCAACCGCTTGCGTCCAGTCGGTGCGAAAGATGGAAACACCATGAACGGCCCCTGCGAATGCACCGGTGAGCTGCGCGTAGGAGTCGCTGTCGTGCCCCCATTCCATGCTCAACTGCAAAGCCGCCAGCGGGTCAAAGTCCGCGAGTTCAAGGCAGGAGACGGCCACGACGAACGCCACCTGAGCCTCCCATTTCGTCGACTGGGCGAACTCTCGCTCCAGGGCGGCGAAGAGCCGTGCTGGCTCCCCCTGGGCCGAGCTGGCAAGCTGAAGCGCGAGGTTGAGCCACCGATCCACCGCGCGCTCCGACCATCGGATCTTTCCGAATCGGAAGGTGTCCGTGCGGCGCATGGCGGCGAAGATGGCCTCGAATGCTGGGCGGGCTCCTTCAACCGGCAGCGGGGTCGTCAACGCGACCGAAAGACCGGCGACGATCGCTGCATTTAGGTCCTTGCCAAATCCGTTGTCGAAGAACCCGAGTTCATAAGCGGCGCGATAGGCCCTCTCGGGTTGCCCGGCATAAATGGCCGCCAACGGAAGCAAAGTCATCTGCCCGCAAACGGTGGGAAGACCCTGCCACATGCGCTCCGGTGGGAGTGCTCGTTCCAGATCTCGCTCGCCGAGCACCCATCTGGCGGCAAACTGCCATTCCTCAAGCCAGTCCTTGGCCAAAGCCTCGTAACCGGGCTGCCCCAGGACCGCCTTGGTTTCGGGCCATTCCACGTAGGCGCGGGCGAGGGTGCGAACGGTGAGGGGCCAGCCGCCCCCGACTTCGGCGTTATGCAGCGCGTGCAGCAGGATGAGCTTGTGCCGGGTGTCATCCGTGATCGTCCCCGGGGGTGAATCGCGGTTCCATTGTCCGTAAGACTCCGTTTCCGGGCGCAGGGGACCGTAGGGCCGGAGCCGGAGGCGCGCAGCGGCGGCGGCGCGGGCGTTTGCATCCAGTTTTTCGCCTTCCTGCCAAACCTTCGGTGGATGCGCCAGTTGCTGAACGCGTTCGCGGGACTGAAACTCAATGGGCCCGCCGAGGGCGTCCCCGATAGCCGAGCCAAACATCAGACCTCGAATCCGCTCGGCGAGGTCCGCACCGGGACCAAGCGCAATTCCCGGGTTGAGGTGCATAACCGATGCCCACGCCGCGGCCGTCCCGGTCACGGTCAGGAACCGGCGGCGGCTGCTGGTTGGCCTTCCACGGCCTGATCGATCCAGGCTCATGCCGCCTCCACGAGTTGCATCCCGGGGCGCAAAACAAGCGTCCGGGAGAGTTCCAGCAGATCGCACTTCGGCTTCAGTCCGCGTACGGGCAACTGCGCATACCCGATCAGGCGGCGCATGATCTCGACACCAGCCAGCTGGAGCATCAGCGGGTTATCGAAGCCAGATGGGGCGTCATAGGCTTCCCGCCACAGCCGGCGCATCGCTGGAGGTTGGTTGGAGAGAATGAGATGGGCGAGAAACACGGCGACATCGAATTCAGGCCGGCCGAAGAAGGCGAACTCGGGATCGATGACCCGTGGTCCGGCCTTGGTGCGCAACAGGCTGCCGGGAAAGAAGTCCCCATGGAGCAGGCTCCCGCCATCCGCCAGGTAAACTTCGCTTCCGAGTCGGGACACTTCGTCGACATAATCCGCGTCCGACTGGAGGAAGCGTGCTGCCTGCGCGAGTCCGGGCGTAATGTTGTCGAGGTCCAGTCCGTTGGCGGCTGTCAGCGGCACCACGAAGATGTGGGAATGGTTCAGCTCACGCATCTCGCGGTTGGCGAGTCCGCGATGTTCGCCGGAACACGGGATGCACCGATGGAGCCGAGCGAGAAATCCCGCCATTTCCTCGACATCGGAGTCGTCGAGGTTCTCCCCTGCGTAAAGACCGGTGTAGTCGCTATTGTCACCCAGGTCCTCCAGCATGAGCACTCGGGCATCGGGGTCGAAATCGATCAATCGCGGCATCATTCGGGCCAGCTGCGGAACCCTGGCGATCGCCTGATAGAACTCGGCTTCACGGCAGGCGCGGTCCCAGGGCGCGGCGAACTGAGGGTACTTCTCCACCCACGGGCGTGCCTGCTTCACGATGAGCGGACCCTCCGTGGTGGCGACTCGAAGGGTGCAGTTCATGTTTCCCTCGCCAGCCTTGCTGGCGGCGACCACACGTGATGCCGGGGCGAGGATCCCCCGCACCTTGAGGAACTGCTCCAGGGAAGCGGTATCGCCCGGGTCCAAGAAGAACAGATCCGGATGGCTCTGCCGAAAAGCTTCAGCCGCGTTGGTCATGCTTTAGGGCAGGATCAGACCGCCAGGAGTCGCCTGAGTTCATCATCCGTTGCATTCGCCGCGAGGATGTAGGTGCGACCATTCTTTGACCAACTGGCGGTGTTCATCCGTCCGACCTGGGCCAGCAACGGCTTTTCGCCGGGGGCGGGTCCATCCCACTCCACGTCGGAAACGACGAACAGGTCAAAGTGACCCCCATCGCTGAGGTGAAAACAAATCATCGATACCTTGCGTCCGTGCCATTCCGCGATCCGGCAACCCATGACCGCCGCGCCTGTGAGACCGGCCGGGATAACAAGGTCATCGGGTGCACTTTTCGAGCGCAGTTGATCGCGAATCCGTCTGAGATCGGAGTCCATGAAGGACACGTGAGGCATCCTCTCACCTCCAGACAACATCTCCGCGCGGAAAGCTGCGAATGCCAGTTCCTGGGGGGACTGTCGACTAAGGCGGATGACGCTGAAGGTCACGAGCAGCGCTAACGAGGCGGCGACGGCCAGCCAGGCAGGCTGCCGCCACCAGATCCTGGGCTGGACGATCTTCGGTGTGGCGAGGATGCGGTCCCGGAGCCCGCTGGGGGGCGCAAGGACGCTGGTAAGTTTGGCGCGAATGATCGTGTCCGAAGCCATCTCACGATCGAACCACGCCGCGAGGACGGGATCCTGGCGGAGTCGTTCGAACGTTTCACGGAACTCTGGAGCATCCATCCGGTCCGTGCCGGGTCGGAAGGCGCGCAATACGAATCGGGCTTGATCGCTATTCATGTGCGGCTTGGTCGGAGGTCGAAGCACCAGGGAAGTGGAGGATGCCGGTTCCTTGGTTGGCGGCTGGAGATGTGAGTAATTTTCGCAGGGCATCTTTCCCGCGCGAGATCCGGGACATTACGGTGCCGATGGGGATCTCCAACGTGGTTGCGATTTCGCCGTAGGAAAGGTCATCGATGTAGAACAACGCGAGTGGTGCCCGGTACCGTTCCTCGATCGCCTGCAGGGCCGCGAGCACATCCCCCGCCTCGCATCGGGCGATTTGTTGAGGCTCAACCTGAGGCAGTTCGGGCTCTGCCTCCGTGATCTCGACCTGGGACCAGCGCGACTCACGCCTCTTCCAGCCAAGGAAAACCCGGTAGAGCGTCGTAAAGAGCCAGGACTTCATCTTGGTCTGATCCCGGATCGTCCCGCCCCTCTCGTAAAGGCGGCTGAACGCTTCCTGGGTCAGTTCCCCTGCGTCGTCCTCGCTTCGGGCGAGACTCCGAGCGAAGCGATAGACCGGTTCGTAGAGTGCATTCACGGCGTTTTCGAAGACGGAGGGTTCCACGTGGATCGAAGGTTGGGAAAATCTCTACCGTGGTGACGGGGCAAGGAGGGCGACCGGCTGGGCAGCCTCCGCGACCATACCCTCGAAAACAGCCACGGACCGAGGGCCGACAAAACGACGTCGAACGAACCCCTCCTTGTCGATGATGACCGTGGTAGGCAATTCCCCACCGTTGAACCGGCCGCCAACTTCATTGTAGGCATCTATGAGCACGGGGTAGTTGATGCCACGCCGCTTCGCGGTGGCCTCCACTTTGCGGCGGATATCCTTCAGCGCTGGTGCATGATCTTCGTGATGGTGATCGTCACCGTCGTGTGCATCGGAGCCTTCCCCAGGCGGCGTTTCGTGCCCACCCACATGCCCGTGACTGTCGGCCAGGTTGTCCAAAGAAATCCCGAGGATGACCAATTCGGATCCGTGGCGCCTGCGCAATTCGATCAAGGCGGGCAACTCGCCTACACACGCTGTGCACCACGTCGTCCAGAAATTGATTAGGACGACTTTGCCGCGCAGGCTGGACAACCGGAACCGCTTCCCATCGAGGGCGGCAAGATCGAAATCCCCTGCGGCGATGCGACGGATGGGGTTGGAAGTGGGTCCCGAAACCGCAGGCAACGGCAGCGTGTTGGTCGGGCCGTTCGCCTGCCACCAGGCCTTAGCTTCCACCGCGGCCACCCGGACCTTCGCGAAGCTCTCCGGCTTGAATTCCTTCAGCCCCGTTTGATCGTTCAGAATCGCCACGGCGTCCGAGAGTTTGACGCCGAAATTGCGCCCTGCCCAGCGCCCAAGAGTATGAAGCGCGAGTGCCGCGATATCCGGTTGCGCATCATCCAGCAATGGGATGACCGAGTTGGCGACCAAGGAATCGTTGCTTCGACGGAGGAACTCCAAGCCGAGACGGCGGATGTCCGGGTCCTTGTCGGTCAGTTGCCGGAGCGCTAAAGCTGGAACCGCCGCGTGCGACCAGATCATCAGGCCGCTGAAGGCGGCCTCCCGCACGTTCAGGTCCGGGTCGAGAGTTCCCGCGAGGAGGATCGCCTCCAATTCAGTCGGCAGAGGCGCAGTCTTCGATTGCGACTGCGCTATTTGGCGAATCGCCACCTCCCGGTGAACGATTCTGCCCGTGTTCCAGGCCTCCACAATCGCCGCGGTTTTGGAGGGAGCACTGGCGATTAATTCTTCCAGATCCGAAGCTGGGGGCGCGGAATTATGGAGAGTCGGTCCCTTGGACAGCCGGGCGCGCACCGGTTCTCGAAAGATCCATCCCACGATAGCCACCAAGAGAACCGCCCCAAGGGCCATGGGGCGAATTCCTGAACGTCCACCGGCCAGCCCGGCATGGACCTTCTCCGGTTGGTTCATAACCGTGCTCATGCGGTCCTCAGTCCCTGTAAGGCCCCAATCGGGCTGCATTCCGGGCGCCAACCAGCCTGCATCGGGTGGCCGGTGCAGGCGATCTTAGGGGCAGGGTTGGGCGGGGAGTGCACAGGTCCCATGATGGTGGGATGCAGGAGGTGGTCCCAGTATTCCCGCAAAATTTCAAGATATACGAACGCCTACACGGCGCGGCGCGTCGACTGTCTGACACAAATGTTTCCCGTCCTTGCACACACCTTGGGCGAGGAAGTCTTCGGCGAATTGTCCCGTGATTGTCTCCAAAACCTTCCCTCCCGCAGTTACACGCTGTCCGTCCTCGGAGAGAGGTTTCCTGGCTTCCTCGGTCAGAGTGACCCTCCCGCTGCGCGCTGCGAGGATCAGCACCGAAGAGTCGAACTTCGGAAATCAGGATCGTTGCCACGCGAGCCACTTCGAGAACGCCCCTCGGACGAGGGGAGTGAGCCGGGTGCGCCCGTAGAGGTCTCCGGTACGACGGATGGCCTCCGCTTGGGTCGGATAGGGGTGGATCGTGGCGCCGACAGTCTTCAGCCCCAGTCCGCCTTTCATGGCCAGGGCCAATTCCGAAATCAGGTCCCCGGCGTGGGCGGCAACCACCGTCGCACCGACAATCTGATCCGTGCCGCGGCGCACGTGCACCTTGACGAACCCCTCCGTTTCACCATCGAGGATCGCCCGGTCCACGCGGCTCATCTCCTGGGTGAAAGTGTCCAAGTCGACGCCCTTTTCTTTGGCGTCCTTCTCGTACAGTCCGACATGGGCTATTTCGGGCGAAGTGTAGGTGCACCAGGGGATCTGGAGTGCGCTCGCCTTGGCCCGGCCCTTGAACAACGCGTTCTGGATCACGATGCGAGCGAGGAAGTCGGCGGCATGCGTGAACTGGTAGGCGGAGCAGATGTCCCCGCAGGCGTAGACGCGCGAATTGCTCGTCTGGAGCCGGTCGCTGACTTTCACTCCCTTCCTGTCGTACATGACGCTAGCGCTCTCCAACCCGAGTCCCTCCACGTTCGGTGCCCGGCCTACAGCGACCAGCAATCGATCCACGATGAGGTCATGGCCCTGCCCCTGGCAGTCGAGTTGAAGGCGCACGGAGTCAAGCGCCCGAGACAGCTTGAGGTTCTTGCCATCGGAAAGGATCCGAACTCCGTCCCGGAGAAGAGCCGCCTGAACGATCTGGGCGGCATCGCGATCCTCGCGTGGCAGAATTCCGGGTGCGGATTCGATCAAGCAGACCTCCGCCCCGAAGCGTGCGAAGCTCTGGGCCATCTCGCATCCGATCGGACCGGCCCCGATGATCCCCAAGCGCTTGGGCAATTCGGTCAGCGAGAACAGGGTTTCGTTGGTCAGATAGGGCACATCGGACAGTCCTGGAATGGGCGGTGCCGCGGCCCGGGCTCCCGTCGCAATGACCGCCTTTGCGAATCGCAGCGCTTGGCCACCCACCTCGATGGTGTCCTGCCCGGCAAACCTTCCTCCGCCAAGGAACACATCGACCCCCAGTTCCCGAAATCGCGCGGCGGAATCATGTGGACTGATGTCCGCCCGGAGGCGCCGCATACGTTCCATGACCGCGCCAAAGTCCACGCGAACCTCACCTTCCACGCGGACACCGAAGTTCATCGCCTCGCGAACACCTGCCGCGGCCCTGGCTGCCCGAATCAGGGCCTTGGAGGGCACGCAGCCAACGTTCAGGCAGTCGCCGCCGAGCAGATGCTTCTCGATGAGCGCGACCCGAGCGCCGAGCCCCGCAGCGCCAGCAGCGGTGACGAGCCCGGCCGTACCGCCGCCAATGACCACCAGATTGTAACGAGAAGCGGGCTTGGGGTTCACCCAGTCGCCGGGATGAGTGTTGAGGCGGAGCCGCTGATTATGTTCGTCCCAGGGTTGGAGCGGGGCGAAAGAGGAGGCGTCGAAGGCCGGGGTGGGGGTCGTCATGGTCAGGCAACGGATCCGGTGCGTTTTGCGAGGGCACGTCGGGCAATCCGGGTGATCATCACGGTCACGGCGAGCGTGGCCACCAGACCGACGCCGTAGAGCCCCCACTCGGCCGGTGTGCGTTGCTGACCCGCAGCGCCGGCACGCGCGAGGGACCCCAGGTACACGTACATCACGGTTCCGGGCATCATTCCAATCCAAGAGGCCAGTACAAATCCCTTGAGGGAGACCCGCGTCAGGCCGAAGGCGTAGTTCAGCAAGGCGAAAGGGAAGACCGGGGAAAGGCGGGTCAACCCAACGATACGCCATCCCTCCTCCGCGACGGCGCGATCGATCGTGCTGAACCGTTCGTTCCCTTGGATCTTGGCCGACACCCAGTTCCGCGCGAGGTAGCGTCCCACGAGGAAGGCACAGGTTGCGCCCAACGTGGATCCGATCGAGACGTACACCGATCCCCACGCCACTCCGAACACGGCACCCGCTCCCAGCGTGAGCACCGAACCCGGCAGGAACAACACCGTCGCCAGAACGTAGGCGGCGATGAAGAGGATGGGGCCCCACGGACCCAGACGTTCGATCAGGGCCAGGGCCTCCCGGAGGAGAGCCCGCACATCGAACACGGTCAGCAGAGTGATCAATATCGCGGCGCCGACGATCAGGGCGATCCAACGCACGCCGTTTCGCCGGCGCTTTCCGTCACGCAACGGGGACGATGGCGCCGCCGAGGTGGGAACCGTTGGGTTCATCAAGGGGATTGGGGTTGAAGGAGTGCCCGGTGGGAACCGGCTTGCCGCCGGCGGGCCGGCCCGTTCCTCGGGATTGTCATCACCGGTCGCAACTTAGGGGTTGGCTTGATCATTCAGACTCCAATCATACTCGGTGAAGCGAATCTTTGGCTCGCCGAGGCTGACAAGCTCCGTCTGGGTCGCTTCGGGGAGCATCGGTTTCACAAATTCGGTGATGGATTTGCCGCCCGTGGTGAAATCGCCGGCGAACCAGTCAAAGATCGGAGAGAGCCAGAGCGTCTTGGTTGAGGCCTCCAACCGGTTCTTCACGGATTCCGATAAGAACCGCCGTCCTTGGTCCTGCAATTGCTCGTCGAGTCGGTCGGGCACGAAGGGCTGCTCGCGGAGCGGGGGGCATCCTTTGGCAGCACAGACGAGCGCGAAGTGGACGCGCGGTTCCTGATACTCCTTCCGGATAATCCCATGTTCCAATTCATCAAGGGAGATCACTTTGCCGCCCCATCGCACAATCTTCTTCCGCCAGGCCGCTCCCGGTAGCAGCCCGATCTTCTTGATGCTCGCGACCGGGTAGTTGTCGACGATGAGACGAAGCGTTTGGGCGTTGTAGAGGTTGATCAGCAGTGCCAGCCGATTCTGGCGGGGCCACCGGGCAAAATCGTCTGGGCCAATGGCGGCAACCCGGTCCAGGTACGTGTCAAGCTCCGCCGGGCGGGCTTTGAGGGCCGCGTAATCCACTCGGGCATTCTTGACGCAGTCGTCGAGCACTCGGCCGAATGTGTCGTGGCTGAAGGGCTGGGTGGCCGCTGTGGAATGAAATGGAGAACCCAGGCCCAGAAAAGCGAGGGTAACGAGGAATAGACGGTTCACGTGGTTCATCCTTGGCATAATGCGAGCCGTCGGAGGGTCGGTTTATTCCCGCACCGACGCATTTTGCCGAAAGACGCACGTTTCGGTCCAGACCGGTCCCATGACCATCCTCATCCGCTTCCCCCAGTCCACCCGAGCCGAGCGCCTGTTGCACGTTGCCGGAATCCTTTCGAGCCTTGCGTACGCGATGCTCGCCATCGCCTCCCGTCTCCAGCCCGAGAGGCTAGTCTGGGTGTTGGTATCCTGCATGGGCATGGTCTGGTTCACCGCTCTGGCCGCGGCGGGCGTCGTACGGAACCTGTCTGCCGCCACGCCGTTCCGGTGGATTCTGGCCTATGGCTTGCTATTCCGCACGATCGGATTCCTCGGCGAGCCGATCTTCGAGGACGACTTCTACCGGTTCCTGTGGGATGGCCGGATGTTCGCGGTAGCAGGCTCGCCCTACGGCAGCGCTCCATCCGAATTGTTCGGAGACCCTGGCCTGAACGAGCGATTCGAATCGATCCTGAACCAAGTCAACCACCCCCAGATCCCGACGCTCTATGGCCCCGTCTTCGAGTTCGCATTCCTCGCGAGCTATTGGATCGCACCAGGGGAACTCTGGGCGCTGAAGCTGATTCTTATCGGAGCGGAACTAGGCGCGTTCGCCGCCCTGAGACGATGGCTGACACCGTGGGCCGCCGTGTTTTGGTTTTGGTGTCCGCTCCTGATCCAGGAGACGGCGTTTTCAGCCCATCCGGATGCCCTCGGCTTGGTGGCGATGGCCGGTGCCGTGGCGTCCGCCCGAGTCGGTAGAACGACGATGGCCGGGGTACTCATGGGCTTGGCGGTGGGCGCACGCCCGTTCGCCGCTCTCCTCTTGCCATTCCTCCTTCCCTCCGGCTGGCGGCGCATCCTCGCCGGTTTCATCGGGGCGTTGACCTTGTTGCACGCGCCGTTTCTGGGAGGAAACGCCGGCCCCTGGGCGGGTCTGGGGACATTCGCGACGACTTGGGAATTTAACTCCGCCGCGTTTGCCGTCCTGCAAGTCGCCTTCGGCGCTGGCCCCGCCAAGGTCATCGGGGCGATCATCTTCGGGGCGGGCTACGTGGTGATGCTGCGGCGCTGGTGGCGAACCGGAACCGAACACGAGACTCCGCCCGGCGATCTCTGCTTTGGCCTGTTGTTCCTTGTCTCGCCGGTGATCAACCCATGGTACCTCCAATGGCTGGTGCCGTTCGTCGCTGTGCAACCGCGGACCTGGACAATCGCCTTTCTGATGATGGTGACGCTCAGCTACGCAACCTTCCAGAATCTCAACCCAGTCTCGGACCTGGGTTTCAACCATCCATACTGGGTGAGGCCGGTCGAGTTTGGCGTGATCGCCCTCGCCAGCCTCACCCCGTGGCTCTGGAGGAGATGGCGGCTCAGAAGGGAAAGTTGAGGGAGACACCGAAAATGGTCTTGTCCCCGGTGTTACGGCCATCCAGCGTCCAGGCGCCGAACGCGCGGATATGCTGGCCACCGGAGAAGGTGTAGCCGGCTCCGAATTCGACGAGTTGCTGGATTTCCTTAGTTTCCGGAAACCGGCTGGGATCAAAGCCAGGACCGCCGATATCAAGCCCCGACAGGGCTTGGTCGTGACGGTAGGCAAAAGTCAGCATCCAGTGGTCCAGGAACTCCCAGGCCAGTCCGGCCGAGCCAAACAGGTCTTCCGGCACATTCTCGGCCCGTACCCGGTAGCCAAAATCACCGAAGAGCGTTAACCCGGTTTCGCCCAACGCCCGGCCGAAGAGCAAGGATGCCTCCATTCCCGATGCTCCATCGCCAGGTGAGTTCGGGGCACCGGTGGTCACCGTCTCGTAGGTGCCCGCGATGATACCACCCACCCGGAGCCCCAGCGACGGCCACCAACCCTCGACGGCGCTTTCGTCCACGAACTGCCAACGTATGCCGAATCGGGTGTCACTGAGCCCATCCAGGGTGGGAGCTGGAGAGAACTGCGAATTTACATAGCCGAGCGCAAGGTCAGCGGCGATCTGCGGGGTGATGCCATACTCGAAGCCGATGGACACCGTCTGCATCGTGATGTCATCGGGCAGCGCCATCAGCGTATCGCCGGCCCAGAACTCGTCGAAGTTCTCGTACACATAGCTGGTCGAAACATCGAATTCCCGGTGCGCCGGAAGATAAACGGAGTTCTGTGCGATCAGCGATGCGGCGGAAGCCGACAATGTGCCGACCGTAAGCAAGAGGTTCTTCATGAGGATGGATTCTTGGATAGAGTTGCAGCTTACCGTCCCTTACGCGCCAACAGGCCGGGCCATTGGGCATCCGCCTTCTGGAGGTTGCCCTCCGGATCCTGGTTGAACATGTCGCGAACCTTCGCGTCCTTCTGGGCGAGCAACCGACCGTTCACGACTTGCGACGCGGCGACGTCGACTTTGAGCAGTTTGCCCATGGCAACCCCCATCGCGCAGAAGCCGCCAAACTGGGGAATGTATTGGGCCGGACTGGCTTGGAAGGTTTCCAGGTGAGCGCGGTTGGCGAAGTGATAGATGGCACCACCGTGCTCCGCCTGGAACTGAGGATCGCCCTTCACGGGACCTCCGTCGGTGAAAAAGGCCACCGGATCATGCCCCTGAAGGGCGATGCCCTTGCGATCAAGGTTGAGCAGGGTTCGTTCGCCCGATGGGTGCGCTGCGGCGGCGGCCCTGGCGCCCTTGGTTCGAGGAGCGCGACCGCCGTAGCTGCCGGACCCTTGGGCCAGGAATGGGAGGAGACAAACAAGCCCGCACGTGAGCAGGCGTCGAGTGGATAGTTTCATGGATACGGTGTTGGGGTTGTGGTAGCGCCCGCCAAGAGGTCGGCAGCAGCGTTCCGACGCCGATACGTCGGCCGCTGCCACCACAATTTTCCCAGCGTGGCGAGAATGGTCCGTCCGGCCCGCCAGGTGCCGATGACGTTGCCCGAAATCTTTGAATTCCCGCACCGACGAGGCCGGTAAAGGACGGGCAGTTCGACGACATTGAGGCCAAGTTCTGCACACCGGGCGTGCATCTCGACGTTCCAGCCGAAAGTGCGGTCGCGGAGACTCAATCTTCGTAGAGCCTCCACCGAGAGGAGTCGGAGGGATCCAAGGTCACGAGGACGGTGCCCCCAGCCAATGCCAAGCAGAATAGCGGCCAGTGTGTTGCCGGCGCGCTGGACGAACTTCAGGTGCCGCCTAGACTGGGGCCAAAGCGTGCGGTCACCCACCACGAGCGCCGCACCCGCCACGATGGCACGGTTCCAAGAAGGAAGGTCTTCGCGGCGCAAAACGTCGCTCCCGTCCGCCGAACTGAACATCACCCATCGAATCGAGGGCGATAGACTCGCCAACCCGCGCTGACACGCGGCCCCGTATCCACGCTCTGGCTCGTGGAGGACTTCTGCTCCGGCGTCTGCGGCCTCGCGAGCCGTGGCGTCACGGCTGCCATTGTCCACCACCCGGACCCCGCCAGCGCCCAGATCCTGCCACTCCCGCACGACCTGCCCTACATTGCCGGCCTCGTCGAGCGCCGGGATGAGCACGAGGGTGGAGGAAATGAACGAGTCGCACGAACGCCTGTGGCGCGTGTGCGTCGGATCCGTGAATGACGCCGATCTTGGTTCCATGCCCACCTCTTCAGAACCACCACCGGGCAGGTTTATTCCCGGCTAGGCAAAAATTCTTTGGCCCGGTGTCCGGAGCCCCTGGCGTGGAAACCCCGCGGACCTCCCGGCAGCAGAAGCAGGCGCGCCATGAGGTCCGCTGCGACGCTGGGCATGGATGAACCATCGTCATTGCTTCCGGACCCGAGGGTCACGCCCGCTCCCATGGGTGGGAGATCCGCAGAGGACGGGTTATTCCACGCGGATTCCCTGGTCCTCCGGGAATTGGCGACCGTACTCCCGTTGCGGAGTCCTTCGAATGCAGTCATCGGAGCCCATGATGCGCAAAGCACTTGCTGCATTGCCTCATCGGAGCCGTGCCGCCATCTTCTTCCGATGCTCGTTCGCGATGTGGCCGTAGACCTTGCCGACCAGCACTCCGCCGTCCTTGTGTCCCACTCATCCTGCAATCGTCATGAAGTCGATGCCGGCCATGACGGCCCGGCTGATAAAGTCGTGGCGCGTGTCATGGAATCCTACCCGTAGGAGACCGACTTCAGCCCTCGCCAGTTTCAGCGTTTCCCGGAAGGTCTTAGCGTGGGCATCTCTTTCGCCGCGCTGGGGGGAGGGGAACAACCATTCCGAGTCGAGGGCTTTCCGCCCGTGCATGGCATGGAGGTGACGGGCCAATGTTGAGCTGAAGTCGACATGCCGAACCTCGGCATTCTTGGCGAGTCGGTCGGCACCAAGGGTCACCCGTTGTTGTTCGAAATCCATGTCCGCCAAACGAACCCGGAGGGCCTCTTTTTCCCGTGCGCCCGTGTAGAGAAGGAACCGGAGGTAATCGCTGAACTGGTCGGCGTTCTTCAGCCGCAGACCTTTTTCCGTGGAGGAGGCCAAACGCCGATGCAGATACCGGGGTGAGGCGGCAGCGGTGATCAGTAGTTCAAAGGTCTCGGCGCCGGGGTGTTCACGCTTTCGCGAGGTTGGCTTCAACCAGGTGATAGCGTCAGCGGGGGAGGCTCCGATGTGCCCGAGTGCCACGGCGTGCTTGAAAAGACTCTGCAGGCTGATGGCGTAGAGATTCCGGGTTCGTGGTGCCATCCGGGATTTCTCCAACTCCTCGAGGCCAGTCACCACCTGCGACCGTCGGATCTGATCCAGGCGCAGGGCGCCCAGGCGATCCTTCCACCAGCCGAGTTGGGTACGTTCCTTGGCCTGGGTGGCGGACCGCTTTGGTGAGACGGGCGACGAACTGGCCGTTGCGTTCCCAGAGGTCTCTCACCCGCCGCTTGCGGCCATCGAAGACGGGAAGGTAACGTGCGCTCGGCCGTGAAGGCCGCGATGCATTACACCTTGTTTCAACGGGCTTCATGGCGCGCCACTGTAGGAAATACTGTGGCACGAGAAACGATGTCCTTGATTGGCGGTTGTAAAGCGTTGTTTATCAACGATGCCGATGTGGTGAAATGGCAGACACAGGGGACTTAAAATCCCCTGACCGGGAACGGTCGTGCGGGTTCGAGTCCCGCCATCGGCACACTGATGGTCAATGACTTAGGACTAATTGGTTGATGGTTCCCACGTTTTCCCCACCCCAATGGGGATATGAAGGCGAAAGGAACCGAAGCAAGTATCGAGTTCCCGCACGTCGTCGAGCGTCGGAACGGACGCGCCACCATCTATGGGCGCGAGAAGGTGTAAGGCGGGCGGACCTAGGTTGAATTTCGGGTGGCGACCTTCGACGCCGAGGGGAAGCGGGACCTCGTCAGCTTCTCCACCTTCGAGGGCGACTTGAAGTCCGCGGAGTCGCGCATTGCCGCCCTCGGCCGCGGACTCGTTGAGGTGACCACGCTTTTCGCTCACCACACCGGCAAACCGTCCCAGAACTCACGCGAGGCGGATGCCCAAACCGACCACTTGTCCTTCGGGTCCTCCGAACTTTCGAACTGGCCGCGGGGCATCGTCGGGGGACCGTCGGGACGCCGGGTCCCGTAAGGAACGGTGTCAGATCGGTACTGTGGACCAATGGAATCTGCCAGGGAGGATTCCAAGATGGCGCAGCCGTTGTGAATCAATCTTCCGCAAGCGTGGCGGCACGCCGCGGTCCTGACAGGCGCGAGTTCTGGGATGATGTACGTCGCCGCTTTTTGGTAACCGGAAGAAGACGGCTTTCACGAGAGCTTTGCCCAATCAAGTGGCAACAGTATAGGTCTGACGCCATTGCCCTACCATATTGACTGTCACCCATATTTACGGCAGCGTCCGGTCATAAAAACGACCGTGGAGATCCCAGACCACCTTTTCCGGGAAGCCAAGAAGGCGGCGGCTGGCCGTGGCCTTTCGCTCAAGACCTTTCTAACCGAAGCCCTGAAAGAGAAACTCGCCGGCCCGCGTCGCCGGCCCACCGAATGGCCGGTACCACCGCCACGATTGGCCGAGGGTGAAATGCGAGGCGTCCAGTCCACGATTGACGGGGAGTTTTCCCGCACGGATGCGGAGGATTGGAAGTGATGCTGGATACCAACGCCCTGTCGGCCTGGGCCGAGGCGGACGGCGCCCTGCTGCGCGTTCTGCCTAAGGATCGGCTCTGGCATCTCCCCGTGGTAGCGCTCGGCGAGTTTCTGTTTGGCATCCGCCGGTCACGGGAACGACCCAAGCTGGAGCGTTGGATTGTCGAGGTGAAAGCCACCTGCGCCCTGATGGTGGTAGACGGGGATACCGCGGATCATTACGCCAGGATCCGGGAAGAACTGCGAACGGCGGCGACGCCCATTCCAGAAAACGACATCTGGATCGCCGCGCTTTGCCGACAGCACCACCTGGCGGTAGCCAGCCGCGACGGGCACCTCGACCGGGTGCGCGGGTTGAAGAGGGTGGCGTGGTGATTCAACCGGGGTTGTGAACCGTCGCTTCGGCGGAGCCTGATCAGTGGATTTCCGCCATCAGTTGCCCGACCAAGGATCGAGGAGCGCCACGCCCGCAGCCTTAAAGTCCGCCAAGTTGCGCGTGGCAAGTGTGAGGTCGTGGGCAAGGGCTATGGAGGCGAGCAGACTGTCCATCAGGGGAACTGCTTCAGGCCAGCGCGTTTGGTTCCGCTGTGCCCGATAGCTTGAGAGACGCCGCATCATCCGGTCGGGTGTGTGAGTTCCTGACCTTTTTCGCTGTCGGCGAGAAATCGCTGACAAGGAAGCTCCCGCTTTGGCGGGAGATGTTTCACGATCTTCAAGACAACGGCTTCACTCACGTACTGGCAACCACGGCGCCCCGTATGCTTCCCCTGTACCGATGGATCCATGCCGAGGTCATCGACACGGTGCGGTTGGAAGGCGAGGAACGACTGTTTCTCCAGTTCAATTTGTCACGCACGACGCAGTACTGAACGGCGCCCTCAGGCCACGCCGTGTCGCTTGAACCACGCGAGCATGCGCTTCCAGCCGTCCTCGGCCGCTTCTTTCCGGTAGCTCGGGCGATAGTCGGCGTGGAACGCATGTGGCATCTCCGGGTAGACGTGGACCTCAGATGCCTTTCCTTGGGTCGAGTCCTTGAGGGCGGTGACCAGGCGGTCGACGGCTGCCTGAGGTATGCCTTGATCCGCGCCACCATAGAGGCCGAGCACAGGCGCGTTGAGTTTGGGGGCGACGTCGGCGGGCGTGAGTGGCTGGGCAGGCGGATTGGGATTCAAGCCGCCATACCAGGCAACACCGGCTTTGATCCTCGGGTTGTGGGCCGTGTACATCCACGTCGTCCGTCCACCACGACAGAATCCGGTGATGCCGAGTCGGCCCATGTCGGCCTTCGGTTGTTGAGCGGCCCATTCCACGACGGAATCCAAGTCGGAGAAGCACTGTTCGTCGGTCAGCTTGTTGGCACCCGCCAGGACGTCCTTGATCTCGGTCAGCTTGGTCAGGTCGCCGATCCGGGTGTAGGGCTCCAGCACGACGGCGAAATAGCCGGCATTCGCGAGGCGGCGGGCAACGTCTTTGATGTGTTCGTGGGCGCCCCAGATCTCGGGAATGACCAGGACGGTGGCGAACTTCCCGGCCTTCTTTGGGGCGGCGTGGTAAACCGACAGTGCAGTGCCGTCCTTGGCAGTTACTTTCGCGCTACCTGCATCCAAGTCGTCGGCAGGTGTCACGATCATGGTTTGGGCGACGACGGGTTGCACCGACAGGGCGATTCCGGCCGCAGCCGAGGCGGCGAGGAATTCACGACGGGTGCCAGGGGATTTTCGGGTTGAACTCATGAGGCACCGTGTTGCTCGCTGAAATTGGGTGTCAAGGTGGTATTCACTGCGACGATTGAGACAGCGACGATTGAGATGCTTGCGCCGTGCAGGGATGCCCCGATGATCGCGGCGAGGAATCCAGACCCTGATGCGTTCGATTAACCGGTTCGAATCCCAACTCGCAGATCACGGCCCGCCCTTGCGGCGTGATCTGAGCCAAGCGATGGCACAGACGGCTGACGTGGCAGCGCTTTAAGCCTGTTCGATGGGTGAGGGCTTGCTTCGTTGGCAGTTCCGTACCGGGGAGGCGGTCACCACGGACCGGGGGTTCACGGGGTCGAGGCCTGGGCCGGGTGGATGCCTTTGCTTTGATCCCGACGCCCACCTGAATTTGGGCTCGGTCTCCGGCCTTTCCCTGGTAGGGGGAGTTGGTTCAGGCTGCGGGGCTGCGACATGGCTGATCCGCGGATGGAAGAATTGAGGTCGTTGCTGCCGAAGTGCCTGCTTCACGATTGGGTGAGGCTGGGGGCGCGGGCGGCGCGTGTCGTCCGGGACCAACACCATGCGGCGCGGCATGACGCCCTGCTGGAAAGGATTCTGGAACGGGCGCGGGCGTCGGTGGCGTTGCGTGAATGGCGGGCGGCGAACGTTCCGGCGGTGAGTTATCCGGCGGAATTGCCGATCACGGCCCGCAAAGACGACATCGTGGCGGCGATTCGGGCGAATCAGGTGGTGGTTCTGGCGGGTGAGACGGGATCAGGGAAGACGACGCAGATTCCCAAGATGTGCCTGGAGGCGGGATTGGGCATTGAAGCCAAAATCGGGTGTACCCAGCCGAGGCGGGTGGCGGCGCTGTCGATTTCCCGGCGGATCGCCGAGGAACTGGGGGTGGATTGGGGGCGCGAAGTGGGCTGCAAGATCCGATTCGACGATCGGTCGAGTCCGGAGACCTTCATCAAGCTGATGACGGACGGCATCCTGCTGGCGGAGACGCAAGGGGATCCGGACCTGTCCGACTACAACGCGCTGATCTTGGACGAGGCCCATGAACGGAGCCTGAACATCGATTTCCTGCTGGGTCATCTGAAGGGCCTCTTGGCGCGTCGCCGGGATCTGAAACTGATCATCACCTCGGCGACCATCAACACCGAGACCTTTTCGAGGGCGTTCGACAACGCGGCGGTGTTGGAGGTTTCGGGACGACTTTACCCGGTGGATGTGCGGTATCAGCCGTTGGATGCGGAGCGCGAGGAGCGTGGGGACCTGACGTTCATCGATGCGGCGGTCACGGCGGCGGAAGAGGCGATGTTCGCACCGGGGGCGGGTGACGTTCTGATCTTTCTTCCGGGCGAACGGGATATTCGGGAGGCCAGCGATCAACTGGAGTCACGATTGGGACGCGAGGTGGATGTCATCCCGTTGTTTGGGCGCTTGAGCTCTGGCGATCAACAGCGGGCGTTCGCGACGGGAGGCAGGCCGAAGGTGGTGGTGGCGACCAACATCGCGGAGACTTCTCTGACCATCCCGGGCATTCGATACGTGATTGATGCGGGATTGGCGCGGGTGAGTCGGTACACGGCTCGGACCCGGACCAAACGCCTGCCGGTGGAGCCGATTTCGCAGAGCAGCGCGAACCAGCGCAAGGGGCGTGCGGGACGCGTGCGGGACGGGATCTGCATTCGGCTGTATTCGGAAGAGGATTTCCTTTCGCGACCGCCCGAAACCCAGCCGGAAATCCAGCGGGCGAACCTGGCTGAAGTGATCCTGCGGATGAAGGCCTTTCACCTGGGCGACATCGAGACCTTCCCCTTCCTGGATCCGCCCACGCCGGCGGCGATTGGGGCGGGGTACACGCTGTTGCACGAATTGGGAGCCTTGGACGATCGCCGCGAGTTGACACCCTTGGGGAAGGACCTCGCACGTCTGCCGATCGATCCGATTCTCGGTCGAATGCTGCTTCAATCCCAGCTGGAGCACGCCACCCGGGAACTGCTGATCATTGCGGCTGGCTTGAGCATTCAGGACCCGCGCGACCGCCCGCTCGACCAGCGGGAAGCCGCGGATACCGCACACCGCAAGTTCGTGGATCCGCGGTCGGACTTCCTGACCCTGCTGAATCTCTGGAACTCGGTGCACGACGAGTGGGAGACGTTGCGGACCCAGAACCATCGCCGGCGGTTCTGTCGGTCGCACTTCCTGTCCTACACGCGGATGCGGGAGTGGCAGGACCTGTACGCGCAATTGCACGGGGCGCTGGAAGGGGTGGCATCGGTGCGTTTGAGCGAGAGCAGCGCCGACTACGGGGCGATTCATCGGTCGATCCTGGCCGGTCTGTTGGGGCATGTAGGCCAGCGCAAGGAGCGGAACATCTATCGGACTGGAGGGAACCGGGAGCTGCAGGTGTTCCCGGGATCGGCGTTGCACGAGCGCGGCCAGCCGCCGCGCAAGGGCGCGACGCCGGGCCGGAACGATCCCAAACCGCGTCCGTCGTCGCAGCCAGGCTGGATGATGGCGGGGGAGATCGTGGAAACCTCGCAGCTCTATGCGCGGACGCTGGCGGGGATCGATCCGCAATGGATCGTCGATCTGGCGCCGCACCTATGCAAGGTGACCCATCGGGGCCCACAATGGAGTGTGTCGGCCGGGCGGGTGTTGGTGGACGAGATCATCACGTTGCACGGCATGGAAGTGATGCGGCGCAAGGTGGCGTATGGGAACCTTGAACCCACCGACGCAACGGCGATCTTCATTCGCTCGGCGCTGGTGGAGGAGGCACTGCTTCCAGGCATGGGCGGGGTGGTCCGCGATGAAGACGAGGTGACGGGCGATGGGGTGGGGCGGGGTGCGATGGTGACCCGGGCATTGCGCACGGCCGTCCGGCAGGCGGCGCCGCTTGCGCCTCAATATCGCTTTCTGGAACATAACCGGAAGGTTCGCCAGAAGCTTGAGGATTGGCAGACCCGGCTTCGACGCAACGACCTGGGAAACCTGGAGGAGGCGATGAACACGTTCTACGCCGAGCGGATTCGCAACGTGTCGTCGGTGGATGAGCTGAATCGGTTCATCAAGAACGCAGGCGGTCCGGAGGTTCTCTGTGTCCGGGAGAAGGAGCTGGCAGGGGACAAGGCGACCAACTTCGATGCCGAATCCTTCCCGGAAGCAGTCACGGTGGGGGGGCAGGCGGTGCCCCTGTCGTATGCGTACGCACCGGGTGAAGAATGGGACGGGGTGACCATCCGGTTGCCCATGGAAGTAGCGAAGGCCGTGTCGGCGTCGCGGGTGGACTGGGCGATCCCCAGCCTTCGCTCGGAGTTGGTGAGCGAGCTTTTGGGATCGTTGCCCAAGACGCATCGACGGCAGCTCCAGCCGTTCGGCCCCAAGGTGGAGGAGATCGTGCGGGATTTGCAGCCGGAAGGGCCGACCCTGGGCCACGATCTCAGCCGGTTTCTGAAGGAGCGCTACGGCATTCAGGTGCCTGTAACGGATTGGCGTCCCGACCATCTGCCGAGTCATCTGCGGCCGCGGGTTGAAGTGCTGGGGAGCGACCGGAAGGCGCTGGCGACTGGCCGCGATCTTGCCCAGGTGCAAGCCATGCTCGCGTCGGTAAAGGCGCCGGTGGTGGACGATTCGGTCGTGTGGCGAAAAGCAGCGCAGCAATGGGAACGGCCCGGATTGAGCGCGTGGACGTTCGGGGATCTACCGGATCGGGTGGAGGTCGGGTTGGTGGACGGCTTGCCGCTGGTGGCGTGGGTCGGACTGAAGGTGGAAGACAGTTCTGTGAGTGTCCGGTTGTTCCGGTCGGCGGATGCGGCGCGGTTGGCGAGTCTCGACGGGCTTCGGCGGTTGGTGGAATTGGTGGTGAGCAAGGACCTCGGCTGGTTGGAGCGCGATTTGCGCGGGCTCCAGAAGCATGCAACGGCGTATTCGGTCTTGGGGCCGGTGGAGGAATTGGTGGACTCAGCCTTCGGAATGGCCAAGCGGCAGGTCCTGCCATCGGAAGCCTTGCCGGCGCTCAAGAAGGCATGGTTCGACCAGGCAGTGGAACAGTCCCGGGCGCGGATACCGGGACTGGCCCAGCAGGTGATCGACCGGGTGTCGGCGGTGCTGGTGCTGAGGCAGCAGGTCCATCAGCGCCTGGGACAGAACCCCGGCCCTGCGGTGGCGGTGAAGCCGGCGAAACACGCATTTAAGGATTTCTCCCAACTCGGGGCGATGGTCGCGACCCTTCCCGCCGTATCGGCTCCCGCGGCGGCGCCAGGTTCCTTGTCGGGTGAACTGATGGCGTTGGTGCCAAGGCGCTTTTTGGACGGGATGTCGTTCGATCGGTTGCCCCATCTTGCGCGCTATCTGCGGGCGTTGCAGGTCCGGGCGGAGCGGGCGGCGCTGAACCCCACGAAGGATCGTGAAAGAGTCGCCTTGCTGGCGCCGTATGTTGCCGCTCTGGGACGCGTTCGAGCGGCGACCGTTTTGTCGCGGGACATGCGCGGGGTGGCCGATGAATTTCGCTGGATGATCGAGGAGTACAAAGTCTCGCTGTTCGCGCAGGAAGTGGGAACGGCGGTGCCCGTATCGCCCAGGCGCCTGGACGCCCTGTGGGACAAACTCCGAATGGAATGTCCGTAGTGAGCCCAATCGATTTCGACCTCGGGTATCGGATCCACGGGCACGCTCTTTGGGGATTGGACCGACACCGATGGCACGAACGTTTTCCTTGCGATGAAGTCCGGGGCATTCACGTCGTCGATCGTTCGGATCGACGAGACATTTGCGCTGCATCGAGTGGCGAACCTTCCGGGGCTCGTGAACGAACTCAGTCTGACGGACCACCACGTGGTGGTCCGCATGGGACGGAAGTTCTTGAGCGTCCCGAAGGAGGGCGGCACCGTGCGCGAACTGGCGACGGTCCCGGACACCGAGGAATTGATGCCGCGTTATCGCATGCGGCGAGCTGCCCGAACCGTGGATCATCCGACCCTGCGTCAGCGCCAATTCATCAGGGGCGGCAATCGGGTCTGGTTCGAGACGACCCGGACGCGATCCGCTCCGGTACGATTCGTGGTCTACTCGGTGGCAGCGGATGGATCGGATATTGAACTGAAGCGAATGGCGGACACCTCGATAGTCACCTGGACCGCTCCTGCCTCGGTCCCGTGGTGTGTTGAGAACCCGTCCCACGCGGTCTATCTGGCGCCTCAGTGGACACCGACGGCGGGAAACCGAAATCGGGCTGATTTCGGCGATCAACCCATCGTGGCGTATGCCGCCGCCGACTGGACGGTTCTCATTGAAGTGGGGCGGTTTCCGGAGCCGGTCGTGCGGTCCGGAACCCTCCAGTTCCCGGCGCTCGTCTCGAAAACGGAGATGTATGGCGAGCCGCTGCAATTCGGTGAGGCTGGGCTGCTTCCGATTCGTGGCCGGACCCAGACCACGAACGGGACGGCCGCAGGCACGGATCTGTTGTACTTCAAAACGGACGAGCCCGGCTTGGTGCCGGTCACCCACTACGGCGTCGACTAGTGGGTTCGGCACTGGGCCTCATGGCGCAGGGCGTGATCCAGGAGCACCAGGGCGGTCATTGCCTCGACCATGGGGACCGCGCGGGGAAGGACGCAGGGGTCATGGCGGCCGCGGCCTCTTAGGGTTGTGTTGGCGTAGGTCACATCGACGGTGTCCTGCTCGTGCATGACCGTGGCGACGGGTTTGAAGGCGACGCGGAAGTGGACGGTCTCGCCGTTGCTGATGCCTCCCTGGATGCCGCCGGAACGGTTGGTGACGGTCCGGACGCGGCCATCCACGTTGCGGAAAGCGTCGTTGTGTTGCCTTCCGGTCAAGAGCACGCCGGCAAAGCCGCTGCCAATCTCGAAGCCCTTGGACGCCGGTAAGCTGAGCATCGCCTTGGCGAGGTCGGCTTCCAATCGATCGAACACCGGATCGCCCCACCCCACCGGAACTCCGCGGGCGACACCCAAGACGACCCCTCCGACACTGTCGCCTTCAGCGCGGCGCAATTCGATCCGCTCGATCATTGTCTGAGCCGCTGCCGGCTCCGGGCAACGAACCATGTTCGACTCAACCTCGGCAACCTGCACCGTTTCAGGATCGACGGTGGCCGTCAGTTCCTGGACCTGGGTGACGCAGGCCAGGATTTCGACGCCCCAGCGCAGACGGAGGAGCTTCTTGGCGATGGCTCCGGCGGCGACCCGACCAATGGTCTCGCGGGCGCTGGTCCGACCGCCGCCCGGCCAGGCGCGGGTGCCATACTTGGCCTGATAGGTGTAGTCCGCGTGGGAGGGCCGGAACTTGGTGGCCATTTCGGAATAGGCATCCGACCGGAAGTCTTCGTTCTTGACCCACATGGAGATGGGGGTGCCGAGCGTCTGTCCCTCGAAGACGCCGCTCAGGATCTGAACGGTATCGGTCTCCTTCCGTGGGGTCGTGATGCTGGATTGCCCGGGCCGACGCCGGTCCAGATCGGGCTGAATATCCGCCTCCGAAAGGGCCAGGCGCGGCGGGCAGCCGTCGACGACGACCCCGACCCCACCGCCATGGGATTCACCCCATGTTGTGATTCTAAAGAGATGCCCGAACGAGTTGCCCATCGCGGGAGAGGCTGCCGGAAGGGGGAAGTCGGGTCAAACCGGAGGGCGGAGAGGGTTGGGAGGATGCGGGTGGGAGGGCGCGTCTATTCGACGTGCAGGGCCACGATGGGATCCACGGGGGGTGACGCTGGCGCCCTCAGCAGGTCCTGCCTTCGCAGATCTCGACAAGGAGCGCCTGGAGGGCCTGGGAGCGGTGGCTGATGCGGTTCTTGAGGGCATCGCCGAGTTCCGCCAGCGTTTCGGTGAACCCCTCGGGAATGAAGAGCGGATCGTAACCGAAACCGTGGGAACCGCGGGGAACGAAGCCGATGCGGCCCTCACAGGCTCCCGAGAAAAAGTGGGTGGAGTCCTGAGAGACCTCCGGGGTGGATACTGGGGTGAAAATGCCTTGAGGCGAGACGCCTGAAGCGACAGGCGTGAAGGCCAGCACGCAGCGGAATCGGGCCGTGCGCGACTCGGCAGGGACGTGGTCGAGCAGGCGTAGGAGTTTGGCGTTGTTGGCCCCATCGGGGGCGTTGCCTTCCAGTCCGAATTCGGCCGCCGCAAACCGGGCGGATTGAACTCCCGGAGCGCCACCGAGCGCGTTGACTTCGAGACCGGAATCGTCAGCGAGCACGAACCACGGGGCCGACGCGGCGAACGTCTCACTGGCCGGATGCGATGGGGCCGTCTGCGTGGCGTCAGCCGAGGAGTTGGGCGTGGTCGGCCCGTCGAGAGGGGCTCTCGCCTCGATGGAGTCTCGGTGCGAGAGCAACCAGCGACCGAGCGCTTCGGATTTCAGACGGGCGTTGGCCTCGAACGTGTTGCCGGTTTCGTCGACTTCGGGAGCCGCCGGAAAATCGCGCAGTGTGTGGTAGACGAAACGATCGCCCAGCACCGCTTTGATTTCGTCGACCTTGTGCGCGTTGCGGGTCGCGATGACGAGATGGGGTCTCACTTCCAGGGAATGCGGAACGAGGCGAACAAACCGTGGGCGGTGTAGTCCGCGGCACCTCCCAGGGTGGGTTCGGAGTATTCGAAGAAGCCGTATTCAAGTCGGAGAAGGCGATCGTGCTTCATGCGGCGGGCGAATCCGACGGTCATGGCGTGGCGGGTGTATTCCATGCCGAGCGGCAGCCCTGAGGCTTCGTTGTCCTGGGCGTAATCGGCAGTGTTGAAAAGGTAGGAGGCGAGGAGGTCGGTCTTCTCATCGAGAATGTACGTGGCGGACGTCAGGAGACTCCAGCTGTCACCCCGGTACGGGACCGATTCGAAACCATTGTTGGCGCTGGAACGGCTGTCGCTGGTGGTCCAGCCCACGGTCGGCGACAGGAGGAGTCGCGACCACGGGGTGAAGACGAATCCGGCGCTGACGGTTTGGGCGTCGTACTTGCCCGCGGTGACTGTTCCGCCGGGGTAAGGAGCGGGCGGGACGAAGAGGTCGGGCTCATCCCAGCCGTCGGTGGTGGTGGAGAAGTCGGTGGTGCTGATCGAGTATTTCAGTGTGGTTTTGAGCCAGCGCAGGGGTTGCAGCACCAGGCGGGTTTCGATCTCGTCGGTCTCGGTATCGCGGCTGCGAATAAATGCCGGATAACCGATGCCGCGATTGGCGGAAAAGAGATCGATGTCGCGCAGGTGATCGTAGTCGTTTTCCCGGTCCCGATGCCGGGCTTTGGCTTGGAACGAGACCGAACGCCAAGGCGAGATCGTGAAACCCGCTTCGTAATCCTTGGTGTCCCCTTCGCCATCGGTGTCCCGCAAGAAGGCCTGGGTGTCGTCGGCGAGACCTTCTTCAAAGTGAGAATACGTCTCCTGCTGGAAGCGGGTCTCGGCAAACAGCACGGTCATCGGTATGCCGGAATACCGGAAGCCGAAGTTTTCATCGGTGGCGGCGCGGTCAACATTGGCATCAAAGGCGGTGGGAGTGCCGTAGGTTTGGCCCGCGGCGAAACCCTCCTGGCGGGTCCACTCCGCCTGGAGACCGGCGTAAAAATGCAGGTCGGACCACGGCCCCAGCATGATGTTGGCATTCAGAACATGGGAACGCCGACGGAGGGTGAGGTCGTCGGAATTCATGTCCAGCGTGGGAGGCGCGGTGGGGTCGGACGGCGTGAAGCTGGTGACATCGAAACCGCCGGCGTCGCGCAGTTGTGAGTAAAGGTAGCCGCCTGAGACGTAGAGCCAGTCGCGCAGGCTACGTTCCAACCGGAGGACATTGGCGCCGCGCCAGTAGTTCTGCTGGTCCCGAACGACCGTGCCATAGTCAAAGGCCGGGCCGGTAATCTCGAATTGAGTCCGGCGATTGTCCTGGTCGTGCCACTCGAACTGCGCCTGGTCCGAGATCAGCAGCCCTGACCAGTCGTAGCTGACGTCGAAGGTGATGAGGTGGGTGGTTTCATCGACGTGCTTCTTTCCCGGATAGATGTTCCGGGTCACACCGTTTCCGGTGACGCCGCCCCAGTTCAGCGTGGACTCGTTTCCTTCCCGCAGGATGAGGTCGTAGGCGAGGCGGAACTTCGGCCAGTTAGGAAGTTCGAGGCCGAACTCGGTGGTGGCCCGGCGGTGGCGAAGGACCAAGTCCTCGCCCCAACGCGGGGCGGGTGTGCCGAATGGGTCGTAGAAACCACCCGTGTCATCCTGGAACCGGCTGAATTCGCGGTACGCCAAGCGCACCCATCCGAGGTCATCGCGTCGGACCCGCGCCTGAAAACGGTAGTCGTCGGGCCCGACCATGGCCCGGCCTTCCATGTCGACGTGCGTACGCGGGTCCGCGTCGTACTTGATGGAGAATTCCGACGCGCCGCCGCCGATGCCTTCGCGGGTCCAGTAGTGTTCGCGAAAGCGGGCGGCATTGCCATCGACCCAGATGTATTGAACCGCCGGTGTGAAGGTGAAGGCGATCTGAGGTTCGGCGGGGGTTTCGGACCAGGCGGCGCCCTGGTCGATCCAGGCGCGAAGGAGGCCGACTTCGGCGGGGGTAAGCGGGTAGCCTTTGCCGGCGGGCGGCATTTCCATGTCCTCGACCAACCGCGCCACAAAATGGACGAGCGGGCTCTTGGAACTGTCGCCGGAGAGGATGGCGGCACCGCTGTCGCCGCCCTGGAGGGCTGACTCCCGATTGTCGAGGCGGAGGCCGCCCTTGGGTTTCACCGTGCCGTGGCACTGAAGGCAGGCCTTCTCGAGCAGCGGCTGAATATCGGTGTTGAACGAAATCGGGCGTGAGGCTGCGGGCGGGAGCAGGGAGAGGTCGGGTGCAGCGGCAGCGGCAGCGGGGAGGGCGGATGAGGCTGCAGCGGCGGCGGCGGCGGCCGTGAGATAGGAAGCCACCGTGGCGAATCGGGACCGGGGCTCGGGCCGGACCGGGGCGCGGGGCGTGGGAAAGAGAGCGCGCGAAGGGTTCACGGCGGTGGGCTCAGTAGAGCATTTTCGGATGGAAATTGGAGCCATGGACGGCGGTGTGACATCCGGCCGACCAGCAGGAGCCCAGGGCGAGCAGGGGCTTGTGATCGACCTTGCCGATCCACAACTCACCGGCGCCTTGCTGGACCTGCGAGTGGCATTTCAGGCAGAGATTGGAGTCTCGTTCCGTGAGCATCTTCGCGTGCATCGAGCCATGGGGACTATGGCAGGTGACGCAGCCTTCGCGGTTGGCTTCGTGTTCAAAGACAAACGTGCGGGCCTGTTCGCGGTGGCATTGGCTGCACTGCTCGTTCAGGCGGGCCATGCCGAGTCCGCCGGAGGGCTTGAAGATCTCCCGGCCGTGCGGGTCATGGCATTGGACGCAGTTCATCTGGCCTTCCGCTACTGGATGATGCTGGGGAAGCCGGAACTGAAGCTGGACGTCCAAATGACAGTTGTAACAGGCCTGGGGATCCTTGCGGGGGTTGAAGATGAGTCCGGCCCGGTCGCGTGGCGCCGTGGCATGGAGGCTTCCGGGGCCGTGGCAGCTTTCGCAACTGGTACCGCCCGGGAGCTTTTCGACGTCGGCGCGAACCCGAAAATGGACATTGCCCTGGAACGACCGTGAGTAATTGGTGTGGCAGTAGTAACACTGGTCATTCCCGAGGAGGGTGGCGCCTGGAATCTGGGGCGCGACGACCAGCGTGCGGGGTACGGAAGAGCAGGAGCTCAAGAATCCGATCAACGCGGCCGCGAGTGCGAATAGGGCGGCTCCGATCGTCCGACGTCTGCAGGATGCGAATGGCACAGTTATCGGATCAGTTCCCAGGTCTCTTCCTACCAAGTGACGTTCGGTGAACGTCCTTATTCCGGAAAATGCAGGGTTCTTGTAGCGGTGTGGTGGTCAGGGAGGCAACCCGATTCGTGGGGCCGGCTGCAAGCGCCGCGATTGACGAAAGGACTTGGCACGGTAGAAACGCGTCATGAACAGCAGCCTGAGATCGAGAGGGGGTGCTTGGGGCGAATTGTGGTGGTCGTGGCCTTGGGCGCTTTCGGATTGGGTCGTGGTCGGTGCGATGATGTCATCCTTCCGGTGAACGCGATGGGACGTTATGCGATCGAGGGACCGGGCCTGGTCGCGGAGGTCCAGGCGTGGCCGGGAGCCAGAGATTCTACCGGTCAGCGGATGTGGGCGATGTGGATTAGATCAATCGAAGCCGGAGGTAGCCCGAAGTGGCGGAGAGCGGGACCGTGACACGGCTTTGGCCGTCGGCCGATGTGATTGGAAGCTGGAGGTTCCGCCAGTTCGCGGCGGTTCCGAGGGCGGGAGAGGATTCGAGCGCAGCGGGCTGGACGATGGATGGCCAACTGACGGAGAGAGACGGCGGATTTCCCGGGTTCAATCGGATGCTCAACCGGGATGGCGTCGAAGCCGGGAGCCCGGGTTGCCAGGCGGGGAGACCCGCCGCGGGGCCGCGAACCAGGTGGGGATTCGTGCCGTTGGCGTTGACGACGCTCAGTTCCAAGGTGCTGGGGATGGCTTCGAACTTTGCCAGTTGGAGCGGTTGGGGCACAGGCTGGCGTCCTGTATCGAAGGCGAGTTGCTGCCCATTGGGCGACCAGGTGACCTGGCTGGAGAAGATTCCCGGGGCCAGTTGGAGCACGGCGCGATCATTCGAGCCGTCGAGATTCACGGACCGGATCGTTACGGAAACCGGACGATGCTGAACCACGCTTCCGGAGGCATCCACCGTGTTTTCCGCACGCAGGTAGGCGAGGGTCTGGCCATCCGGTGAAAAGGCTGGGGCGTAATCCGACTGGGTGCTCTGGATCAGGCCGAACTGAGTGATCTGGTAGAGTCCCTGGGGACGGGTCAATTGCCGGTATCTGCCCGATGAAATGGCATTCGGGACCACCTCGATGAGGAAGAGCGCCGCAGATTCGCTGGGGGCGGGCGTGCCCACCGTGGGCCCGTCGGTGTCGATCGAAGCGACGATCAGGTTTTGGGTGGGATGCCAATCCACGCCGAAGCCGCCCAGCGTGTAGAAGCTGCGAACGCGACCGAGCGCGACCAATTCCTGCGGCACGCCGTCGGCCACGCCGTAAATCTGCAGCATTGGCGTCTGGGAGGTTCCGCTGAGCGAATCTACCTGGGGCGGCTGCTGGGTTTGGTAGAAACCGGAATTCACCAGGCTGGCGACCACGATGCGACTGCGGTCGGGTGAAAACGCCTTATAGAGGGGAATGACGAAGGTGAATTTGCTGCGTTCGCCGATCTTGATTCCGTCGTTGAAGATCGGTTCGACGGTGACCAGGTCCTCGAAGGGAACCACCCGTTGAGTCGTGCCCGTGGCAGGGTTGTACGCGTAGACATCCTGACTGACCTTGGACGGGCGCTGCGGATGGGACGACGTCAGCGCCAGCAGGCTTCCGTCCTTGGTCCACGACGGGAAACTTGGCAACGGCAAGCCGGTTTCCACGATTTGATCGGCGGCGCCGTTCTCGTCGATGCGGGCGAGTTGAAGGCCATTGTTGGGCGTGGGCCGCAGGTAATAGATCGGTGAGGTTTGGGCGTAGGAGACCGGAGTGGCTGCAAGACTTAGGAGTGCCAACAGACCAAGGAGGGTGAAACGCATGATATTCGGGGGTGGAGTCGTTCGGGGTTACCGGGTTGGGGTCATCAACTGCCAGCCGCTGGATTCGCTTTGATTGGGGTTGTAGGAAGGATCGCTGGAGTTCCGATAGGTCCCGTAGCCGTCCGTCCAGTGATAGCTCTCGGTGGAGGAGTGCTGCGACGTTCCATAGTAGGGGTCGTCCACGGTTTCGACGCCCCGGATGTAATCGGAGAATCGGTCATTGGCGCTACGGCCAGAGGAAGGGGCGCCTGCGGCGCTGGAAGCCCGGAGACGACTGTCGATGGAGGCGAGCATGGCGTCGTTGTTGGCGCTGATCTGGCGGCTCATTTGCGCAGCTGCGGCGATCTGGTCGTAGCCCGCCTGGAGTTGGCGGTTGAACTGCTCCTGGAGGTAGGCGTTGACCGCGACGAGGCGCTGTTGCCAGGCGGGATTGGGGCGGAACGACCTGGCGATTGCCGCGAAGACAGGGCGGCGACGTTCCAGCGTTGGTTTCGGGGCGCGGAAACTATGGATCGAATTAAGACCCCAATTGATCTGCCAGGTTCGTCCCTGGGGGCCGTCATAGGGGATCTCGATCGCGTAATGCACGGCATAGAATTCCTCCTCGACCGGAGTGTTGTTGAAATCGTAGGCGACCTTCATGCCAACACCGTGCTGTTTGTCCGACTTCGGCAGGCGCAGGGCGTCGGCAAGGCCCGGCAGATCCTTGGAACCGATGACCTTCAAGTTGGAGACGTTCGAACGGAGCCGTCGGACGATCTCCAACAAGGCCTGTGCGGGAGGCAGGGGTTGCTGGGAATAGGTGAGTCCGCCGAGGTTCTGCCCCGGTTGGTAGTAACCGGCGTCGGGGCGCAGACAGAAGAACTCGGCGGCAGGAAAGGCAAAGAAAGCTTCGGCGCTGGACGGGTTTTCAGCGCTGGCGGCGATCTTCACCGGGCTGGAAACATGGGCATAGTTCCAGATCACCTGGCTCTGGTCCTTCCAGGTTGAAGGCGCGATGAACACGCAGACCGGTATGCCTCCTTCTTGCGGGTCGAGGACCTGTCGGGTGGTGAATCGTTCACCGTCAATCACCGGTCCGGCGGGACCCTTTCCGGGCTTGGAGGGTTCGGTCTTGGCGATGGAATCGGTTGCGCCGGATTCCACGGGTTTTTTTCGTGGCGATGGATCCTGCCCGAAACTGCCCGTGGAGACGGTCACGAGGTACGACGAAACGAGGCAGTAGGCTACAAGGCGGGATTTCATCCGATGATTTGTGGGTGGTTCACCGCACACCCATGCGGTCGGCGATGAGGTCTAAGGTGAGAGCAGCGCGGCGCTGGACTTCGGGAAGTGTCTTGCCCAGCCGGGTTTTGACCGCGTCCCGCATCTTCCATGCACTCCGCACTGTGTCGCAGGCGATCCCGGGGTCGAGGAAATCCTTGATCGGCACTGCACCAGACCGGTGATGCGGGACGCGTCGTATTCGGGGACGCGATCAAGGACGAGGAACTCGGGATGGGGCATGCGAGATCGGAGTTGTTCCAGGAGGGTAGTGAGCAGGGCTTCGACGCCGTGATTCCGGAAGCTGGTGACGCCGGTGATGATGGTTTTCATGGGGTGGGGCGGGTTTGGGAGCGACGTGCCAAGGGATCCATTCGGCCAAGACCTCGGCTGGGGTCACTCGCCACGATTCATGGAAAGCCGAGTTTTCCGAGAGTTGGACACGTATTGAGGCCTTGAACACGTCGGCGTCAGTTGAACCGGCTCCAAAGCCGGTTGTAGGCGGCGATCCAGCCGGGGAGATCGGACGCGCCCGCCATGAGTTCCCATTTCAACCGGCTGCGGAGATCCGGATTCGCAGGGGAGTTTGGAAATTCCCAGAGGAGTAAGGGCAGGCTGTGAAGAAGCCGTTCGCGAGGATAGCGGGTGCCCTTGGAGCACATGGGCATCCTGAAGCCGAAGGTGCGGAAATTGACCAGGCGATTGCGGAAGCCGGAGGTTTCCGGGCATTTGTCGATGCGGCTGCGGGCGTAATCGCTCCCAGACGGGAATCGTTGGCCGAGGCGGCGGTGTTCGAGCCAGAGCCAGAGTTGGTGGGCGAAGCGGGTGACAGCGGCGTGCTCGGCGGCGAGGGTATCGCGGGTGAGGCTGGAGCGGACGGGGTGGAGTTTGAACTCGATGCCGCTGGCATGGAGGCGGACGAGTTCGGCGAGCGGGAGCGTGTTAGGATCGAGGACGGGTGGAGCCTTGGAAATGGCGTTGGGCTCTGGAGATCCCGGGTTGGAATCGGCCGGCGGCGCTGCGAGCGCCACGATGCGGTGGTGTCGTTCCTGGCAACTCCAGTGGTACAGGCCGTGGGCGGTCAGGTAGACATCGCCGAAGGCAAGGCGGGCCTTGGCGAGATTGCGTCCGACGAAATCGGCGTCGTCCTCGGTGAACCTGGATCGGGCAAGGCGTTCGGCGCTGAAAAGCAGTCCGGTGCAGCGATTCATCAGAAGCCGGGTGGCCTCGTGGAGCGGGATACGTGAGGCATCGCGATGAGGGTCGCATCCACGGAGGAGATCCTCGTGGCCGGCGATCCAGCGATGGCCCAGAACCAGATCGTAATAAAACATCGAGACGCGGCTGCGTCGGAATTTTGAGAAGGTGAGGACCTTGAATTCGACCTCGAGTCCGGCCTTGGGGGAGAGCTTATTTCCGAGGCGTTGCAGGGCTTTGTGGAAGCGGCGTTCGTCGACGAGAGCATTGCCACGGGTGAAGACGTAGAATTCGAGGTCGTTGTAGGGCCGATCGCCGGTGTCGTTGGGTGAGCGAAGGACTCCGCCTTCGCCGCAGCCGTAGCCGCCGCCGAGGAGGAGGGCCTGAAATTGAGAGGGGGGAACGATGGTGCTGACGCCGAGGTGGACCTCGTCGCAGACTTGGGCGAGGTGGGTTTCGAGGGCGTCACTGCCGTCGAGGGTGAAGCGTTGGGGCGGGCTAGGGATCACGTGGGGTTGGGGGTTCGAAAGGCGGAGGGTAGGGGTTGGCTGCGGTAGTTCGTCCAGCCCTGACGAAATCCGTTGAGGCGACCGACGCGCTGGCTCCAGGGGATGCGTGCGGCGTGAAGCCATTCGCTCAAGCGACGATGGCGTGCGCACAAGGCGAAATCCTTTCGCACGTCCTGGAGCCAGCCGAAAGCGACCGTTCGAAGGAAGGAGAGGTCATCGGGGCCGCCGGGCGTGAGTTGGGCGTAGTGGGCGGGTTGGGCGGCGCGGAGGAGGGCCTGGGAGCCGTCGGTGGAACCTGAATCGATGACGATCAGTTCCCATGCCTGGAATGCCTGCTGGCGGAGGGCCGGCAACGTTTCGCGCAAGGCCCAGGCCTCGTTGAACGAGCGCATGACGATGCTGGCTGAAGTCTGGCTCATGCGGGGCGGGAGTCGTCATGAGCCTTGAGGAACTCATTCATCTGGGAGAGAAACTCGCCAGCGATGCGGGATTCGCGGTACCGATCCCGACAACGATCGCCGAGGCGGCGGCCGAGATCGACGGCGCGATCCGGAGCGTCGAGCAGGCGACGGATGCCCATGGCGAGGCCTTCGGGCTCACTGGCAATGATGGCGTCGGCGCCGACGGCAATGCCCTCGGCGCCGATCGGGGTGGTGACGACGGTGCGGAGTTGGGCGGCTGCCTCGAGGATGCGGGTGCGGGTTCCGGAGGCGACCCGCAGCGGGAGGAGGACAAAGCGCGAATTCGCGATGGCGGCTTCCATGGAGTCGACGCAGCCGATGAGGGCCACGCGGTCGGAACCGGATTCCTGGATGAGTGTGGTGAACCAGGGCGGTGGGTCTTTGCCGGCGACGTGGATACGGACATCGTGGCGGCGGAGGTCGGCGTCGATGAGGGGGAGAATGTCCAGCATGAGGAATCGGAAGGCGTCGGTATTGGCGGCGGAATTGAGGCTGCCGAAGAAGAGGATGACGGGGTTGGACTCGGGGTGTGGGGGGCTGGTGGGGGCGACGAGGATATGAGGGAGGATGCCGAGGCGGACGCGTGAGCGTTGGCGGGTAAGTTCCAGGGCCATCTGATCCCGCTCGACGGGATTGCTGAAAAAGACCAGCCAGGGTTTGTGAAGCAGGTGGCGTTCGAGCCGTTCGAGTTTGATCCGTTCGAGGAGGAACCAGCGGTTTCGGAAGGAGGGCGCCTGACGCCAGGTGAGTCCGATCAGACGCGACGAGACCATGTCAAGGTCGATGACGATGGCTGGCCGGGAAGGGTGGATCTCGGCCGCGGCGGCTAGAAACCAGGGGCTATGAAACCGGCAAACCACGGCGGCATAGCGACGGGCCGAGAGCAAATCGAAGTAGGCGCGGGATTCGGTCGGGCCGATGCGAAACACGGAATCGGAATGGTTCCATGCCGGGGGCAGGGCGTGAAATTCGAGGATCGGTTTGTGGTTGGGGGGATGGGGCGAGTGGGAGGGTTTGGAGCCGTGGGGGTGGATCAGGAGCAAGTCGGTTTCAAAGGCTGAACCCAGAGTTTGGAAGAGAAAACGGCTGCGGCTTTTGTCGCCGCCGGATTGGTCCTCGGAGCGGACATCGATGTAGAGGACGCGTCGCATGGATCAGGCGTTGGAGATTGCGGCTTGGGGGCGTCGACGGCGGAAGCGGGTGGTGATCGTCGATTGCTCGGAGGGGGAGAGGGTGATGAACCAGAGGCCCAGGAGGCCGGCGGCTCCGACGACGGCGCCTTCGGAGAGGACGAGGAAAGTCGTGCCGCCACTGACCCACCAGGGTTGGAGGCGGAGGGCGAGGGCGACGACGACCATGGGGAGGCAGCCAAGCCAGGCTGGGAGGACGACACGGCGGAAGAGTGCCCATCGGCTCATGGCGGCTTCCTTGGCGGCCCATCCCCACAGGAGGCCGTGGACGAGCATCTGGCGCAGGGCGGCGGTGTCGCCTTTGGCGTGGAGGTGGGCGGCGGTGGGGGAGAAGAGGCTGAGCTGGTGTCGGACTTCGGGCATGTGGCGGAGCGCGAGCCAGGCGGCGCCGAAGTAGGGGAGGAGGATGCAAAGGAGCGCCAGGACGACGAGCGTCAGGAAGCTGAACTTGAACACGATGAAAGCCATCACGGCGGCGAAATTGGTGACCATCGACACCATGGACACATTGTTGGTGGTGGTGATTCGTTGCTGGCCCTGAAGAATTTCAGGAAAGACGCCGAGGGGGAAGGCGATGCCGGTGCCGATGAGGAAGAGCCATTTGTGGTTCAGGCCGAGACGGCGGGCGTTGTATGTCTCTCCGGCAATGTAGAGGTCCTCGAGTTGCCGGGAGACGGCGGTCCAGTCGTACCGCGTTCGCGCTTCGACGAGGCCCGCATGGCCGAGTCGGTGACGAAGTAGCACCCATTGCGATGCTCGACGGGCCAGCGTCCGCTGAGGATTGAGGGAACGCAGGTGGAACTATAGCCGAAGACGCTGTCGAGGCGTTTGCGGGTGGGTGCGAAGCCCTGGGCGAACGGGTGCTGCCGAAGGCTCTCCCATCCATACGCGTCGATCATGATGACGAGAGGGAGGATAGGTTCCATGAGGGGCGGTTGTGGAATGGGGATGTTCCATCGTGGGTGGTCCGAGGTCTGCCCTGCGTCCCCAAGGGTGGATCCGGAGGGGTTCCGAAGGACCATCCACGACTCAAGGCCGACCACGGACGGCTCGCGACGGACGGCGGACCCCTTACGAATCCTCCAAGGACGGATCAGCGTCCCCCTAGAGCTTGTCTCCGCTGGCCGCGTCTTTGGGTGGCTCGGTGTTCTCGAGGATGAGGCGGCGGGCTTCGTTGAGCAGTTGGGTGGGGCTGAAGGGTTTGGTGAGGAAGAGGGCGGCGCCGGAGTTGCCGGCTTCGTCGGGCAGGATGACGTGGCCGCGGGCGGAGAGGAGGATGACTGGGATGCCGGCGGTGACGGGATCGTTCTTGAGATGTTGAAGGGCGGTGAGGCCGTCCATTTCTGGCATGAGCACATCCATGACGATGAGTTCAGGTTGGTGCAGGCGGGCGAGTTCGAGGGCTTCGCGACCGTTGCGGCCGATGATGATGTCGTAACCACCCCGTCGAAGGCTGAGTTCGGTGACGCGGAGGATGTGGGGTTCGTCGTCCACGATGAGGATGCTAGCGGGCATGGGATGGGAGAGTCGCGGGGGTGGACGGTGGATGGAGCATGGGTTCGGGATAATCGGCCAGGACGATGAACGTGAGGTCATCGCGGAGCAGGGCCGTGCGCCGGAAGGCGCGCGCGAAATCGAGGAGTGCGTCGTGGGCTTCGGCGGCGGGGCGACGGCGGAGGGCGGCGTCGTAGAGCCAGGTCTTGATGGCGTCGAGTCCGAGGAGCGAGCCTTCGGGATCCCGGAGTTCGGTGAGGCCGTCGGTGAGCATGAGAACGCGGGCACCCTGGGCGAGGTGAATGACGGGTTCCGGGAACTCAGCGTGGCGGCTGATGCCGAGGGGTGGTCCATCGGCGGCGATTTCGACGACGCGATCCTCCGGGTACGCGACGAGGAGGGGGCAATGACCGGCGGAGGCGACGCGAAGTTCGCGCGCCTCGGGGTCGAGGAAGACGAGCTGGACGGTGATGAACATGTCCACGCGGTCTAGGTCGGTGAAAAGGACCTGATTGAGCCAGGCCATGAACTTGCCGGGGTGGCTGGCGAGGTCGGGCCGGGCGCGGATCTGGTTACGGAGGATGGCGGCGAAGAGGGCGGCGGGGACGCCCTTGCCCATGACGTCGGCGATGACGAGGAGGACGCCTTGGTTGTCGACCTTCATGACGTCGAAGAGGTCGCCGCCGACCTCATTGGCGCTTTGAGAATGGCCGGCGAGGCGGAATCCGCGGGGTTCGGGGAGTCGGGTGGGGAGGAGGCTGCGTTGGATATTGGCGGCGATTTCGAGTTCGTGGGTGACGAGACGGACGCGGATTTGTTGTTCGCGGATCCAGGCATTGCGGAGGGCGATGCCGAGGAAATCGGCGAAGGTGTGGAGGATGTTGACCTGGACGGCGGAGAATGGCGCCTGTTGGGAATAGCGGCCGGCGGTGAGGACGCCGACGAGTTCGGCGTTGACGTAGACGGGATGGACGATGAAGGCGAGGGGGCTACCGAACGAAGCGAGCGGATCGGTGGCGGCGAGGTTTTGAATGCCGTAGAACCAGACGTCCTTGTGACTGGCGACGGCCTGGGCCTCGAGGCCATCGCGGTGGGGGGTCTTCGAATCCAGGGGGAGCGGTGGCAGTCCGATCCCGCTGCCGGAGGCGCAGGCGACGATAAGTGCGCCAGCTTCGGGGCGGGCGGTGCGGAACACGTACCATTCGGCGCCGACGATGGAGGCGAGGTCGCGGAACCACTGATCGACGGCGGACTGGGTGAGTTCGGAGCGATTGAACTCGGCGGCGAAGCGGAAGATGGCGGCGAGGCTTTCGTAACTGGCGGCCAGCTCCTCGGTCATGGTCGTGAGCGTGGCTTCTAGCGAGGCGACGGCGAGGGAGTCGGCCTCGTTGGAGGCGGCGAGCGATGACTGAGGGGTGGCACGGCGTTTCCAGAGGATGAGCGTGTTCCCATCCGGGCTGCGGAGGTAGCTAATGCGATCGGTGAGCGCGCTCATGAGGAACAATCCGCGACCGTGTTCGGAAAGGGAATCGGGCAGCTCGGCGTGGTCGGGGAGCTCGAAGCCGGGGGTATGGTCATGGACCCGCAGTTCGACATACGTGGGGCCGATTTCGAGACTGACGTCGACGGGTTGGGCGAGGCCATTGGGGCCGACGCTGTTGACGGCATTGTTGCCGGCTTCGACGGCGACGAGCTCCCAGGCGTCGATTTCGTCGGGGGCGACGCCGGACTGTTCGAGGAACGCACGGATGGCGCGCGCGGCGTCGCGGATGGCGCCCAGGTCGCAGGGGCCCGAGAGGTTGAGAACTCTGGCGGGGGTGGAAGTGACGAGTGGCACGGGTTTAAGGGGAGGTGGGGAATTCGAAGATCTGATCGAGGCGGGTAAGCCGGAATAGTTCGCGGATGGCGGGGCGCACTCCGGGGAGGCGGACGGCCCCGGCACGTCCGGCGACGATTTTATGAACGGCGACAAGGGACCCGAGGCCCTCCGAGTCGATGAAGGTGGTGCCAGCAAGATCCACTTCGATGAATTTATGATCCGGTTTGAGGGAGGCGCAGACCAGTTCGCGAAGAAGAGGGGCTTGATCGGCGCCAAGATTCTGGACACCAGAGACGACCAAGGTGTCACCACGGGATTCGGTTTTCATGACGAGAGGTGAGGGGTTGGGAGGCTACTCGCGTGAGATTTCGAAGATGCGGTGCATGCGGGTCAGTTCGAGGATCTGCTGCACCTGTGAGGGTGGATTGAGGATCCGGATGTGCCCGCCGCGGGCGGTCATGGTTTTGTGGAGGGCGATGAGGGCGCCGAGGCCGGAACTGTCGAGGAACCGGGTCTGGCTGCACTCAAAGTCAATCCGGGTGTGGTGGTCGCGCAAGGCGGCACGGGTCTGATCCCGGAACGAACCTGCGTTGGCGGCATTGAGCTCCGCCAATCCGGAGACGCGCAGGACGGTGTCTTGTGGGTCGATGGTCATAAACGGTCAGGAAGTGGTTGGTGACTGTGGCAGAGAGGCTCTCGCTTGGGACGGCCGGGTCAGGGTGCGCCAAAGAATGGCGGCTCGATGGCGCCAGCCCGGGCGGACGGCAAAGAAACTGGCGTGCGCACGCGCCTCATCTCCGTAGGGGTCGTCGCAACCCTCGGCGTCGGCGAGTGAGATGAGGCCGGTGGGAACGCCGAGCCAGAGGCGCTCGTACTCGGTGTTCAGGGCGTTGGCCTGACTCGGGGAAAGCGGCCGGTTACCGACCCAGCGAAAACGGCCGCGGACGATCATCCAGAGTTCCGGCCAGCGACGGAGGAAACCCCGGAATCCGTTGAGTCCGTGATACAGGATGGTGGCGCCCTGCGTGGGGTCGGCGGTGGGGGTGCGAACGGCGATGTGCGGGACGAAGAGCGGCTGACCTTGGGGACGACGGAGCCATGCGATCAGCAGGACGGGGAAGGAGACGGCGATCAGGAGCAGGGCCAGAATCCGGGCCAGCAGGGAGGTGGCCTGGCCACTGTGGAGGGTCGCGTGGACAGGGCCCAGGAGGAAGCCGTCGGTAATCTGGATCGAGGAGCCGGTGGAAATCTTGTAGAGGTCCCGCTTCCAGGCGAGCGAATCGCGGACTTCGGTGAGTGCTCCGACGTAGGTGCCGGGTCCGATCAGGCTGGCGGCGACCTCGGCGCCGTCGTCGATGTAGGAATGCGACTCGATGACGGTGTAAGGTCCAATGGTGGCGCGGGGACCGATCCAGGAATCGGCGCCGATCCAGCAGGGTGGTTTGAGGATCGCTCCGGGGGAGAGGCGGGATCGGACGTGGACGAAGATGCCCGGGTTGTGTTGGCGGATTCCGATGCGGTCGGAGGAGGCGGTTTCGAACTGGGCGCAGAGGGCGGCAAACCAGCCGGCGGTGCTGTTCCAGAGTTCGGGGCCGTTGGGGGGAAGTCGATCGAGGGTGACGATCCGGGGTGGGCCAGCTGGGTCCGAGGTGGCATTGACGTGACGGACCTGGGCTTCGTCGGCGGAGAGTTCGCGTTGTTCGGGGACGACGACGACCTGGATTCCCCACGCCTCACCTTGACGGACATAACGACGGATTTGGTCGGGGCGATCCGCGGCGAGAATCCGGATATTCGTGATGCCGTGGGTGGCGAGTTCGGTGATCCAGAGATCGAGCACCGGACGGCCGAGGATGGGAACGAGTGCGAGCGGTTGGAAGCGGTTGAGGAACGCCATCTCGGGGCGGTCAGCGGGGCAGATGATGATCGCGTTCATGGGATCAAAAGCCCTTGCCGAAGAGAATGGCGGGAATGGTTTTGGCCAGGATCAAAAGGTCCTTGAGAATGCTCTGGCTCTCGATGTAGCGCATGTCGAGGGAGACTTGTTCCGGGAAGTCGATGTTATGGCGGTTGCCTATCTCGAAGACGCCGCCCTGACGTTCGCCGACCTGCCAGAGGCAGGTGATGCCGGGTTTGACGAGGAACCGGCGCCGGTCCGCCTGGGTGTAGAGGGCGACCTCGCGGCGGATGGGGGGGCGGGGGCCGACGAGGGACATGTCGCCGACGAGCACGTTCCAAAACTGGGGGAGTTCGTCGAGGGAACTTTTGCGAAGGATGCGGCCGATCCGGGTGACGCGGGGGTCGTTGGACAGCTTGATCATGACTCCGGAGGCATGCTCGTTGAGGTGGGCGAGAGCTTTGATTCGTTCCTCGGCATCCACGACCATGCTGCGGTACTTGATCATCTTGAATTCCCGGCCGAGCAGACCGATCCGGGTTTGCCGGAAAAAAACCGGGCCACCGTCCAGTTTGACGAGGACGGCTAGGGTCGCGAACAACGGCATCAGGAGGACGAGGGCGAGGCCACTGGCGACGATGTCGATGACCCGTTTGACGAACAGGGTGCCCCGTAGGACGAGGGTCCATGCGAATCGTTTCCAGACGACGTAGCAATTCAGGCGGAAGCGTCCCCAGCGCGTCTGGGTGCCCAGCAGCCGCTCCATCATACGCTCGCGGAGGTGGATGTCGCTCATGGCAGAGGCTCCGCAAGAGTTCGGATATGCCGGGCGACATCGGCGACCTTGCCAGACGTGATGAGGGAACGGACGACATCGTCGGCGAGCTCCCGTTGGGGGGTGACGAAGCAGCGAAAGCCCGGTTTGGCCTGACCGCGCCATTGATTGAGCACTTGGGACCGGGTTCGGCAGCGTTCGTGGATATCCCGATCCAGGCGACGACTGAGGCGTTCGGAGGACGGGCAGGTGATGAAGATGCCGAACGTGCAGTGAGAACGGATCTCGCGTCGGGCGAGCAGCCACAGACCCTCGGCGACGAGAAACCGTTTGGGCAGCAGGCGGTCGGTCGCCTGCTCGCGGGCGTGCGCTTCGAAGCTGTAGCGCGGGATGGAGACGGGGCGGCCTTGGAGGGCGTCGTCGAGGACGCGGGAAAGCAGGGGCCAATCGATGCGGCGAGGGTGATCGAAATTGAGACGCGCGCGCCGGGCGATGGTAAGGTGGCTGGCGTCGCGGTAGTAGGCGTCCTGGGAGAGAAGATTGGCGTTGGGGCGCAACGCGCGGACTAAGTCCCGGGCGAGCGTGGTTTTTCCCGAGGCGCTTCCCCCGACGACGGCGATGAGGAGGGATTTCATCGGGTGATCAAAGCCGGGGTTGGGGAGGGCGCGCAGACTTCAGCGAAGAGCGACTCGAGGTCGCTGATGTAGGCGTCGAAATCGTAGCGTTCGCTGACGAGTCGCAGGCCGTTTCGGCCAAGTTGGCGGGCGAGGCGTTCGCAGTAGGGGCGGTGATGTGGGCGTTCGCCTCGGCGCCGGCGAGAGCGCCGTAGCGTTCATGGACGTAGAGCAGCCTCACGAGGATGGGGTGGTTTTGAGACGTTGGAGGTGGCCGGCCAGGTGAGGGAGAAGCGTGGTGAAGAGGTCGGATAATTCGGCGAGGAATCTCTGAACTTCGTTGGCTTGGCCGTCGCGGCTGGCAGCTTCGATGGCGAGGCCGAGGCGGCGGATACGTTCCAGGCCAAAAATGCTGCTGCCACCAGCCAGGGAGTGGGCGGCCCGGGCGAAGGTCTCCTGGTCGAGGTCGAGACAACGTTGCTGGAGCTCGCTGAGACGGGAATCGGCGTCCCGGAGGAAATCGCCGAGGAGTTCGGCGGCGACTTCGCCGCCGAAATCGGCGACGAGATTGGCGATGGCGGCGTCGACTTGGGCCAGATCGGAAGGATCGGCGACGACGGGGGAGGGGTGAGGCGGGGGGGACGCTTGGGCGAGGGTGGTGCCGGCCTCGTGAAGGGCTCCAGCGAGCGCATCGAGTTTCACGGGTTTGGTGATGTAGCTGTCCATGCCACATGCGATGCACGCTTCGCGGTCGCCGCGCATGGCGTTGGCGGTGAGGGCAATGATGTGGACCCGTTGCCGGGAGGGGTCCGCGCGTTCCGCTTCGCGAATGGCGCGGGTGGTGGCGAAGCCGTCCAGCTCAGGCATCTGGCAGTCCATGAGGACGATGTCGTAGGGCTGCCGTTCGAGGGCGACGAGGACCTCCTTGCCGTTGCCTGCGATGTCGGCGCGGCAGCCCAGCTTTTCGAGCATGAGAAGGGCGAGACGTCGGTTGACCTCATGATCCTCGGCGACGAGCAGGCGGAGGCGGCGGGTCGAGGCGGAGAGTTCGGGGTGGGCCGACGGGAGAACGGCGTGGGTGACGGCATGCGAGCCGTTGCCGAACATCGACACGATGGCGTTGAAGAGCTGCGACGGTCGAACCGGCTTGGTCAGGACGCACTGGAAGTTTTCAGGCGCGGGCTTGTGGGACAGCGAAGAGTCGGCGAGCGGTAGGATAAGGGCGAGCCGGGTGACGGCGGCGCCGGGGAGATTCTGAACGGCAGCGGCGAACTCGCGGCATTCGGAAAGGCCGAGGGCGGCGTCGACAAGAAGCAGGCGGGGAAGCGGCTCATGGACTTCGAACGTCTGGAGCAGTTCGAGGGCATCGCGGGCGCTTTGGACCGACCTAGGGGCCAGTTCCCAGCTTTCAAGCTGGGCGAGGATGGATTCACGGGTGGCCCGATGGGAGCTGACGACCAGTGCGGCGATCCGGGGAATCTGAAATTCCAGCCCGGACGGGGTGGGATCGGCGACGCCCATTTCGATGTCGAAACGGAAGGTGCTGCCATGGCCGGGTCGGCTTTCGACGAGAATATCACCTCCCATGAGCCGGACGATGCGCCGCGAGATGGCGAGGCCGAGACCCGTTCCACCAAAGCGACGGGCAGCCGAGGAATCGACCTGGGTGAACGGAGTGAAGAGGAGCTTCTGGTCGTCGTCGGTGATGCCGATGCCGGTATCGGTGATGGCGAATCGGAGGCTGGCGGAGGCTTCATCAAACCGAAGGACTTCCACGCGAAGGACGACCTCGCCCTTGTCGGTGAACTTGATTCCGTTGGAGACGAGATTGACGAGCACCTGTCGGAGTCGACCGTCATCGGCGTGGAGTTGGCGCGGGATGCGAGGCGGGAGGATGGCAGTGAGGTCGAGGCCCCTGGTTTGCGCGCGGGGTGCGAGCAGTTCCAGCACGCCATCGACGAGCCCGATGAGGTCGAAGTCGACGGGCTCGAGGGATAGCCGTTCGGACTCGATTTTGGAGAAGTCGAGAATGTCGTTGATGATCTCGAGCAGTGCATCGCCACCGTCGCGGATGGTTTCGACGAACTCGCGCTGCCGGTCGTTGAGGGGGCTTTCGAGCAGAAGACCCGCCATCCCGAAGATGCTGTTCATCGGGGTTCGGATCTCGTGGCTCATCATGGCGAGGAACTCGCTCTTTGAGCGGTTGGCGGTCTCTGCAAGTTCCTTGGCCTCCCGAAGCGCCGATTCGGCCCGCTGCCGTTCGGTGAGATCGACGTAGAGGGCGAACACGCCGACCTGATCGTCGGTGAGGCGGACGGGTTGACGGATGATCTGGACGGGGTGAAGCGAACCGTCCTGGGTGCGCCGGATGGTTTCGAAACTGACGCGGTCGCCGGTGGTTGGGATCGGGGATGGGTTGATGAGAAGGCTGGGCGCCTCGGCGGGAAGGGTCAGGTCGTCGATGTTGCGTCCGACGGCTTCGTTCTTGGGGTACCCGAACAGGCGGGTGAACTCCCGGTTGATGTCGAGAATGGCATCCTGTTCGTCGAGCACGGCGACGGCGACGGGAGCCTCGGAGAACAGACGTTCGAAGCGGGCTTTTTGAACCTCGAGGGCGCGACCGGCTTTGATGCGGTCGATGAACTGGGTGATCTGGTTGCCGATGGCGAGGAAGAGGCGGAGGAGATCGCTGTCGGGGTTTTCGACACTTCGGCTGAAGAGTTCGATGACGCCCCAGACTTCGCCGCGGTGGAAGATGGGGAAAGCGAGGGCGCCCTGGAGGCCGGTGGCGGCGGCTTCGGCAGATCGGGTGAAGTCGTCGGACCGGGTAACGTCGGGAATCCAGGCGGAGGTTTGGGAGGCCCAGACGCGACCGGGAAAGCCCTGACCGAGGGCGAAGGTATGGGTTCTGCAGGCCATGACGAAGGTCCGCGCGTCCTGGGTGGGGTCGTGCCAGAGTTCTTCGCAGTGGAGGTGGAGGGTGGTGGGGTTGACGCACCAGAAGGCGCCCAGACAGAGGTCGAGGGTATTGCCGATGGAACGTAGGACGGCCGCCATGCCGGACTTGAGCGAAGCTGCTTCGGCCAGGCTTCGGGACACCTCGTACTGAAGGGTGCGACGCTGGAAGGCGAGCCGGCGATCGGTGATGTCGCTTTCCAACGCCATGAAATTGGTGATCTTGCCGGCTTCGTCCCGGATGGGCTGGACCTCGATCGCCAGCCAGTATTTTCGGCCGTCGCGGCGGTAGTTGAGGATCTCCGTGCTGAAACTGTCGCCCCGCCGGAGGGATTCCCGGATGAACGCAATCGTGCGGGGATCGGTTTCGGGGCCTTGGAGGAACGAACCTGGTTTTTGGCCGCGGACTTCAGCGAGGGAATAGCCGGTGGTTCGGGTGAAACCTTCGTTCACCCATTCGATGTAACCCTTGGCATCGGTGACCACGACGGCGTTGTCGGTGCGCGCGGCGACGAGAGCGAGTTTGCGTTGTTCGGCTTCCTGCCCGAGGAGGCGCTCGTTGGTGGTGCGGAGTTCGGCCCGTTGGGTGGTCAGTTTTTGGGCGAGTTTTCGGGCGTCGGCCAGAGCAACCTTCTGAGCTTGGAGGACGTGGAGAATGTCGATGGTCGCGTCGTGGATCGGGTAATCGGAGAGTTCGATGCCGTAGGTGGAGATCTGGTCGGCGTCGGTGAGCCAGGGCGACCCCAGAAACACGATGCGACTGTCGTCGTCGATGGGGAGCATCTGTCCGCGAAACGTGAGGCCGGTCGCGAGATGCTTCAGGAGGAAGAGTTTGTCCTGATTCTCGAGCAGCCAGGCGAAATCGGGCGGGCCGGAACGTTCGGGGCGGAGGACCTGGAGCACGTCGACGACCGAGGCCCCGGTGCGGAAGTCGGGGCAGAGGTGGGCGAGCGTGTGCCCTTGTTGACCGATAGCTAGCTGCCGATCGATGGTGAAATGGAAGGGGAACGCGCCCGCGAATTGTTCCGGCGAGAGGCTGACCGGCGGGGAATGGTGAGGTCCGGTCGTCATCGAAGAGATTCGGACCACTCGATGTGGAAGACGTCGTGGTCGGCGCCCTCGGATCGCGATTGAGCCATCCGGATGACCACGGGGGTGGCGAACATCTTGGCCAGTCCCTGAATGAGCCCGACGACGAATCCCGTCATGCCGGGTCGGTGTGTGATGTAGTGGAGTTTCAAGCTTGTGGGACCGACCTCGGAGCAGGAGAAACTGGGAGGCTGAAGGTTGGGGAAGATCATCGCCACGCGGGTATGGAAGTTGGGCAGGTTGGCGAGGAATTCCGGGAAATTCTTGCCTCCGGCGCGGAGCAGTCCGCCATAGCCTTCCTGGGCGGTATGGAGAATCCAATGCTCGCCGAAGGCTTCGAGGATCGTATCCGCCGGGGTCGCCAGAATATCACTGGCCGCGGCGACGAGGGCGTGCGTGATCTCGTCGGGGTAGTCTTCGTTGCTCATGAAGACATCGACGTCAATGCCGGCCCTGATCTTGATGCGTTCCCAGGTGTCCTCCCCGTGGTGCATGACGACCATTTCCTCGACCGCCTTGTTCACCATTCCGTACATGATGTGTCCAGGTTGTGGCTGTTCAAAGGAACGGCCGTGGACGGAGCGTGCGTGGATCCTTCCCGTCCAACGAATGGGCCGATCCGATCCAGCGATAGACGGCATGCAAGAGGCAGGTTACTCCCAATGAAGACCTTCTGTCACTCGTCGCTTCTCCTACCGAGTATTGCCTATCATAATCACGCATGCTGAGGCGAATACCCGGCCGGGATTGGGCGTGGTAGCCGCCGTGCTTGACGAAGGTTCTCCCGCCACATCGGTCGTGACGTCGAACATCGTTCCGGGGATGGTCCGAGTTCAAATCCCCGAAGAATGGCATTCTCGATGAATCCGAACCCCTCATCCTTGGCGGGGACACGTCGTTCCTTTCTAAAACACGCGGCCCTGCTGGCCGCGACCGTGCAAATCGTTCCCGCCCGGGTGTTGGGGCGTGGTGGCGAAAAGCCGCCGAGCGAGCGTTTGAACATCGCTGGCATTGGTGTGGGCGGGCAGGGCGGCCATGATATTGGGCAGTTTCCGGGGGAGAACGTCGTGGCATTGTGCGATGTGGATTGGCGGCATGCGGCGGGGTCGTTCAAGAAGTTCCCTCAAGCCAAACGCTACAAGGACTATCGGAAGATGTTGGAAGAGGTGAAGGAAATCGATGCCGTGGTGGTGGCTACGCCCGATCACATGCACGCCTTCGCCTCCATCGCAGCCCTACATATGGGACGGCATGTGTACTGCGAAAAACCTCTCACCCACTCGGTCTGGGAAGCCCGGCAAGTGGCTGGGGCTGCGAAGGCGGCAGGGATCGCGAGCCAGATGGGGAATCAAGGGCAGGCCAGCGAGGAGACGCGGCGGCTCTGCGAACTGGTTTGGAGCGGCGCCATCGGGAAGGTCACCGAGGCCCACCTTTGGACCGATCGGCCGTCCCGTGGATTGTTCGAGGAGTATTGGCCGCAAGGGGTCACCCGACCCAGTGACGCGCCCGCCACGCCCGCCGACTTCGACTGGGACCAGTGGATCGGACCGGCCCCCATGCGGCCATATCACCCGGCCTACGCGCCCTTCCGGTGGCGGGGTTGGTGGGATTTTGGCACCGGTGCCCTGGGGGATATCGGTTGTCACGCCATGGACCCGGTGTTTCGGGCCTTGAAATTGGGGGCGCCGACCACGGTTCAGGCGTGTTCCACCCGGGTAAATCAGGAGACCTACCCGCTGGGGTCCACCGTGACCTACACGTTCCCGGCTCGTTCCGGCGAGGTTCAGGCCAACAACTACCATGTCGTCGGGCAGTCGGGCATGATGGCGGGCGCCGTCGAAATGCCGGCTCTCAAGTTGGTTTGGTACGACGGCGGACTCCGCCCAGCTCGTCCGTCGGATCTGGAGGACGATGAAGTGCTGGGCGACAATGGCCGGCTGCTGATCGGGACGGAGGGCTATATCCTGGGAACCCGTGTCTACCCCGAGAAGCGACGTGCAGAAGTCGGCCAGATCCAGCGGACCATTCCCCGGGTACCGGAGGGAAGTTATCGCGAGTGGGCGGATTCGTGTCGGAGTGGGAAGCCCTCGGGAACGAACTTCGCCTGGGCCGGACCGCTGGCCGAGGCGGTTTTGCTGGGCAACGTGGGCTTGCGGGTTCAGCTCCGGGATCGCCTCACCCTAGCCGCTCTGCAATGGAACTCCGCCAAGCTGGAGGTCACCAACGTTGCGGAGGCGAATGCCTTCCTGAGGCGGGAGTATCGGGAAGGGTGGAGTCTGGGGTAGCCTATTCCAGATCTCAGACAACCTCATAGGAGACGGACGAGGTGAAGGGATCTCTGCGAATGGCGAATGTGTTGCAAATGCAGGATGGGAACTGACGAATGCACGACGCATTCGTCGAATTGGGGAGGAAGTCGATGTTGGCACAACTCTTGCTTTCAGAAAGGTGTTGAGTGGATCTGACTCAAACTTTTTAGAAAAAATTGTTGTGCATAGTACAAAATCTCAAGCTTTGAAGCGGTTGGTGCCCCTACTTTCGCTACTCGGGACGCTCGCGGTGAACGCGACGCCCGTGTCGATCGACACCCTGAACCTGGCCCAGTTTCCATCCTTCGGAGATGGCAACGTTCAATCGGGTATTCAGAGTGCGATTACTGCTTGGAACGCGACGCACGATCCGGACTTGCCGTCGACCGGCATCGGGGCCACGTCTGATATCAAATTAAATCAGGCGGAGGTGGTGGCGGGATTCCCCACTTTCGGAACCGGCACGCTTCAGATCAGCCTTCCGATGGGCGAGTACAACTACTTGTTCCTGCACTGGGGCGGACCGAACGTGGACGTCTTTTATCAGAACCCCCAGTTGTACTACATCGGAGGCGAGGCCGGTTCGCTGACGTTCACCGCGCCGGTGTATTCCGAGCAGATTCCGGTGGTTTACTTCACCAGCGGTTCGCGGGCGGGTCAGATCAAGAAGGCGGCGGGGGTGGTGAATCATCAGTACGGACTTTCGTTTTATTCCTTCTACAGCGAAATCCCGGTGATCACGCCTACCCCTGTCGATCCGCCGTCGACTTCGCTGCCCGATTCCGGGACCAGCGTGGTCCTGCTCGGGGCAGGACTGGCGGGGATTGTCGGACTCCGGCGCAGCTGGGCAAGGCGATCCTAGAAAGCAGCGGGCGGACCGAGCGGAAGCCCGCCCAGTCCACGCCATCAGGGTTGAGGGAACCACGGCAGGGGTCGTGGTTCTTTTGATTGGGGAAGTGGATCGCGCCCTGCGGATCGGGATTTAGGGGTTCAAGGGTCGAATCTTGAGGTTTCGGAACCAGATTTCGCCACCGTGGTCCTGGAGGAGGACGGGGTGGGGGAACTTGGCTCCGAAGCCAGCGACCGTTTTGAACTTGCTCGTGGTGATGCCGGCGAGGACTTGGTCGCTTCCGAGGGCATAGGACAGGACGCGTTCGCCATTTAGCCAATGTTCCACCTGCTGGCCTCGGACCACGATGCGGGACTGGTTCCACTCGCCGGGAGTTCGGGAGGCGCCGTTGGTTCCCACCGGTAGGACGTCATAGAACGACGCGGTCGCGTGTTTGAGGTCCTTGCGTGCCTCGGCTTCATCGGTGGTTCCCAGGAGTTGGTATTCGTGGCCGATGGCGCCGTTGCGTTTCTCGTCGATGAAATATTTCACGCCGGAATTTCCGCCGGGATCCATGCGCCACTCGAAGGTGAAGTCGTAGTCGAGGAACTTCTCGACGGTCACGATGTCCCCACCTCCCGCCTTGCCCAGATGGCCGAGGCAGCCGTCCTGAACGGTCCAACCCTGGCTGGGGAAAGCCTTCTTTTTAAATCCGCGCCAACCGTGGGTGGAGGTGCCGTCGAAAAGCAGTCGCCAGCCGTCCGATTTCTCGCGATCGGAAAGGGTATTGGGTGATTCGGCGGCGAGAGCCGGGGTTGTCAGGAGGGAGATGCCGAGCAGGATGCGACCGAGGACGGGGTTCACGGCGGAAAGGATGGGGACAGGAGGGCTCCGGCGGCGAGGCGAAAAAGGCCGAGGTCGAGCTTTCCAAAGCCGGTGCGAATGTCGTATGGGCCTGCGCGTGAGTAGCACGGCAGCGACCTCGGAACCGGCGGCAAACGGTCGGAACGATCGTTTTCCCAAGCAAATCAAGTACATCGTCGGCAACGAGGCATGTGAGCGATTCAGCTATTATGGAATGCGGAGCATTCTGGCCCTGTACATCACCTCGGTGCTGGCGAAGACCCAGGACCAGGCGACTGAGATCATCCACTACTTCATCAGCGCAAATTATTTCATGCCGCTGATCGGGGCCTGGTTGTCGGACAAGATCATGGGCCGGTATCACACCATTCTCTGGGTCTCGCTGTTCTACTGTGCGGGACACGGGGTGCTGGCGATGAGCGACCTGATGGCCGGGGTGGATTCGAAGGTGTGGTGTCTCTACCTGGGGTTGGCGTTGATCGCCTTCGGGTCAGGGGGCATCAAGCCGTGCGTCTCGGCATTCGTGGGCGACCAATTCAAGTCGGATCAGGCACACCTGTTGCAGAAGGCGTATGGGGCGTTTTACTGGTCGATCAATTTCGGGTCGTTCTTTGCCTTCCTGATCATTCCGTGGGTGAAGAATCGGTACGGCTACGGCTTGGCCTTCGGGGTGCCGGGGGTGCTGATGGGGTTGGCGACCCTGATCTTCTGGATGGGGACGCGTCACTACGTCCGTGTTCCCCCCTCCCGGGCCACGAAGAGCGCGGGATTCTTTGCGGTGTTCGGCTACGCCTTGAAGCATAGGGGTTCGCGGAAGCCCGGGCAGGGGTTCTGGGATGTGGCGCGGGCGCGGTTTCGGCCGGATGAAGTGGATTCGGCGTCGTCGGTGGGCCCGATTCTAGGCGTCTTCGCACTGATCCCGCCGTTCTGGGCGTTGTTTGACCAGAGCTCGTCGACGTGGGTGATGCAGGGCGCCTCAATGGTTCCGTTCACGCTGTTCGGGTTCACGGTGAACGCGGAGCAGATGCAATCGGCGAATCCTGCGATCGTCATGGTGTTGGTGCCGTTGTTCACGCTAGGGCTTTACCCCATGGTGGGGAAGGTGGCGACGCCGTTGCGCCGGATTGGTTTTGGGCTGGTGTTGACGGGGCTTTCCTTCGTGATTGTAGCGTGGCTGCAGAGGCGTTTGGAGGCGGGGGAGACAGTGAGTCTGGCCTGGCAGGTCCTGCCGTACATCGTTTTGACCGCCGGTGAGGTGCTGGTGTCGACGACCGGCCTGGAGTTTGCCTTCACCGAGGCGGGGAAGGAGATGAAGAGCACCATCATGAGTTTCTGGCTGCTGACGGTGTCGGTGGGGAATCTGATGGTGTCGTGGATCACGAAACTGGCCGGGGCGGGGGACTCGAGTGCGTCGGTGAGTTCGGGGCGGTTTTTCTTTTACGCCATTCTGACCCTCGCGGTGGCGGGAATTTTTGTGGTGGTGGCCAGTGTGTACCAGTATCGGAATCCGGCGAATCTGTTGGGGACGCCGCGGAAGGCGGCGTGACCCTGTTGGTTGCGTGTTGACGTGAGCCATGTAGTCTAACGGCCCTGAATGTTCTGGAACCGAGGCATGAGCAAGGAATCAAACGAAGCGAACGAGACGGATCGCACCCCATCGACACCCACTCCCGAGGGGGCGACGGCGGAAGGAGCGACACCCGCGGAAAGTGTGTCCCTGATGACGCCTGAGGAGCTGGCTTTGCTGCGGGAGAAGGCGGATCAGGTGGATGGATTGAAGGATCGCATTCTGCGCACGGTGGCGGACCTGGAGAATTTCCGGAAGCGCGCCGCCCGCGAGCGTCAGGAAGCGGTTCAATACGCGAATCAGTCGCTGTTGGAGAAGTTGGTTCCGGCTCTGGACAATCTCGATATGGCGTTGTCGGCGGTGAGTTCGACCCAGGGGACTTCGATGGATTCCCTGAAGACGGGGGTCGAGATGGTGCTGGTGCAGCTGAAGAGCGTGCTGCGGGATTCCGGCCTGGAAGAGATTGTGGCGCAAGGACAGCCCTTCGACCCCACGTGGCACGAAGCGGTATCCGAGCAGGAAACCACCGAGGTGCCCGAGGGGCATGTCCTCCAGCAACTCAGGAAGGGATACCGGTTGCAGCAGCGGTTGCTGCGGCCAGCGACGGTGGTGGTGGCGCGTCAACCCAAGGCCTCTTGAGCCATGTCGAAGCGTGACTACTACGAGGTCCTGGGAGTGGCCCGGGAAGCATCGGCCGACGAAATCAAGAAGGCCTACCGAAAACAGGCGGTGAAGTATCACCCGGACAAGAATCCGGGGGATAAGGTCGCTGAAGAAAAGTTCAAGGAGCTTGGCGAGGCTTACGAGGCGTTGAGCGATGCCCAGAAGCGTGCGGCCTATGATCAGCATGGCCACGCGGCGTTCGATCCGCGCATGCGGGCCGGTGCCGGTCGGTCGTCCGGCGGCGGATTCCATGATCCCTTTGAGATCTTTCGCGAGGTGTTCGGCGGCGGTGCGGCCGGTGGAATCTTCTCCGAACTTTTTGGCGAAGGCCGTGGCGCGGCGGATCCGACAGCGCCGTCGCGGGGTGCGGACCTCCGGTACGACCTTCAGATCACGCTTGAGGAGGCCGTGCTGGGGGCCGAGAAGGAACTGAGCCTGACGCGACCGGAGTCGTGCGAACACTGTCAGGGGCGTGGTTCCGAGACCGGGTCCAATTTGAAAGTGTGCGCCACCTGTGGAGGGCGCGGGCAAGTGGTGACTTCGCGGGGTATCTTCAGCATCGCCCAGACCTGTTCCCGATGCGAAGGCGCGGGCAGGATCATCGAAAAGCCGTGCAAGTTCTGTCGTGGCACCGGGCGCCGCGAGAAAACCTCACGGATCAAGATTCGGATCCCTTCTGGAGTCGATACCGGCACCCGGTTGCGTTCGACCGGCAACGGGGAAGGTGGCATGCGGGGGGGGCCATCCGGCGACCTGTACGTGATCCTGCACGTGCGTCAGCACGAGATCTTCGAGCGTGAGGGTGACGATCTCGCGTGCGAAGTGCCCGTCAGTTTCGTCCAGGCCGCCCTGGGCGCTGAGGTGGAAGTGCCCACCCTCGCCGGGAAAGCCTCAATCCGCATTCCCGCGGGAACCCAGCCCGGGACGGTGTTCCGGTTGAAGGGCAAAGGGGTGAAGAATCTGCAAGGCTACGGCAGCGGTGACCTGCTCGTGCGCGTGGCGCTGGAGGTGCCCTCGCATCTGACCGGGGCCCAGAAGGCTAAGCTCGAGGAGTTCGCCGGCCTGTGCGACAGCGACAGTCATCCGCGTGCGAAGTCGTTTCTCGACCGGGCCAAGGAGTTCTTCCGCTAAGCCGACGATTCAGATCGGGTGGGGTGGAGAGTGCCCGGCGACGGCATCGTCATGGTGCGGGCGGACTGGTGTGACGCTGTCGGAGCGTCGACGACGGAAGGTAGACCCCGAAAGCGGGGCTGGCTAGGCTGTCCGGCATGACGCTTGAAGACCACGCGGGCGATGTTGTCCGCAAGGCCCGGTTGATGCTGGACGTGCCGGCGGTCGATTCGGCCGGCGCCGGAAAGATCTCTCTGGAGGCACTGACGGCCTTTGAGCAGTCCGGTAGCGCACCGACCGGGATCGACTGGGACGGGATGGCCCGCCGCTTGGATTTGTCGGGAACCAAATTGCGGCAACTGACCGAAGGTTGGACGCCGAAACCGGTCGAATTGTCGACCTGGCGGGAACTGCGAGTGATCACCACCGAGGGCAACGGGATGACCGTGAATGCCTTTCTGGTGTGGGATGAGGCGACACGCGAAGCGGCTCTGTTCGACACCGGCTTCGACGCGACGCCGATTTTTGCCTGGATCGATTCAGAAAAGCTGAATCTCCAACATCTCTTCATCACCCACACCCACGGCGATCATGTGGCGGCGCTGGAACCGATCCGTGAGCGGTATCCGAAGCTCCACCTCCACACCCATGCGAAATCGGCGCCGCCCCAGCATCGGAATCGGGCCAACGACTTCATCCAGGTGGGAAGCTTGCGCATCTCGAATCGTGAAACTCCGGGTCATGCCGAGGATGGCGTGACCTACGTTGTCGGCGGATTCCCTGAGGACGCACCCCATGTGGCGGTGGTGGGGGATGCCATCTTCGCCGGTTCCATCGGCGGCGCTCCGGGCAAGGGCGGGCCCACGCGGAAAGCCATTCGGGACCAGATTTTCACACTCCCGGGACCGACGTTGATCTGTCCGGGACACGGTCCGCTGAGCACCGTGGAGGAGCAGAAACGCGCGAACCCGTTTTTCGCCGAGGCCTGAGCCGGAAGACAGCCTCGGGCAATGAAACCGCCGACTCCGGGGGGAGTCGGCGGTTTCGCGAAATCGGAGAAGGTTGGCTTGAGCCTACTTCTTGTCGTCTTTCTCGATCTTGGAGGCGACGAGGATGTTTTTGTCGCCGTCCTTCTTGACCATGCCCTTGGCGACGACCTTGACCACGGCGCTGCAGACGTTCTTGTGGAACGCATTGCTGACGTCATTGGCTTCGAGGATGTACAGCGTTTCCTTGCCGTCCTTCTCTTTCACGCGGATCGCGTTGGTGCACTTGTCGGCCTTCTTAAGCTCGCACTTCAGACAAAGGCCTTCGCCCTTGATTTCTTTTTCAGCGTCTTCGGCGCGGACCGAAGCGGAGAGGCCGAGGGCGAGAACGACACCGAGAATGGTGACGAATGTTTTCATGATTGTAGGGGGATGAGTGACCCCGGGATAGTAGGTAGGCTTTCAAGAATTTCAATCGGGATTATGAGGCGGCGATGGCGAACTGGCCACGGCGGCGCGGTCCACCTAGGATGTCCCCAATGGATCGGACGTCGACGGAAGACATGTCGTTGGGCGCGCGCTGGAAGCTGGCGTGGCGCGTGCTGATGGATGGAACGTATGCGCGGCACTTGGTGACCGCCGAGGCCACCGCGAAGACGCAGAAGGCTCCAGCGCAGGTGGTTGCGCCGACGCCTCCAACTCCCTTGCCTCAGGCGATTTCGACGCCGGCGCTTCCTCCAGAACGGGTGCATGCCTCGGCGCTGACCCTGCTGGCGGCGCTGCAGCGCGAGGGGCGCCTGGTGGATTTCCTTCAGCAGGAGGTCACCGGATTTTCCGATGAAGACGTCGCCGCGGCTGCTCGGGTGGTGCATGCCGGATGCCGGCGGGTCCTGCATCAAGGCGTGGAATTGGAGCCGGCTGTGCGTGAATCGGAAGGTGCGTCGATGTCGGTCCCCACCGGGTTCGACGCGCAGCGCATTCGGTTGACAGGCAACGTGGCGGGTCAGCCCCCATTTCGCGGAACTCTGCGGCATCCGGGCTGGGTGGTCCGTGCCATTCGATTCCCGGCGGTGTCCGAGGCCCTCGATCCGCGAGTGTTGGCGGCGGCTGAAGTGGAATTGCCCTAATTCGAAGATCATGGCTCGTTACGCCGTTGGAATTGACCTTGGGACAACGCATTGCGCGTTGTCATTGCACGACCTTTCGCTGGCAGACGGTCAGACGCCATCGGCGTCGGATCGGGCGGTGCTCATCCCTCAACTCACGGCCGTGGGCACTCTGGAGGAACGGTCGTTGCTCCCGTCGTTTCTTTACCTGCCCAGTCCGGCGGAGTTTCCGGCCGGCGCACTCGGGCTGCCTTGGGACCCGCATCCGACCGTGGTGGTAGGCGAATTCGCACGACGCCATGGGGTGACCGTTCCGACCCGGCTGGTGTCGTCGGCGAAGAGCTGGCTGTGTCATGCGGGGGTGGATCGGACCGGACCGTTGTTGCCGTGGCAGGCTCCAGCGGAAGTGGAACGGGTGTCGCCTGTGGAAGCCTCGGCCCACTACCTGCGCCACCTGGTGTCGGTTGGGGATAACCGGTTGCGCGCCGCGGGCGTGGCGGAAGGCATCTCGGACCAGGAAGTGATCCTGACTGTACCGGCGTCCTTCGATGCCGCGGCGCGGGAATTGACGGTGGAAGCCGCCCGAAAAGCCGGGCTGTCCCAGGTGACGCTCCTCGAGGAACCCCAGGCGGCACTGTATGCGTGGCTGGAGCGGATGGGCCCGCGATTCCGCAAGGAACTCAAGGTCGGCGATGTGATCCTGGTGGTCGACGTCGGGGGCGGAACAACGGATTTCTCGCTCATCGCGGTGACGGAGCAGGGCGGGGACCTTCAACTGACCCGTCTGGCGGTGGGGGACCACATTCTACTGGGCGGAGACAACATGGATCTGGCGCTAGCCCATACCCTGAATCAGGGATTGGCGGCGTCGGGGAAGCGGCTGGATGCCTGGCAATTTGCGTCGCTGGCCTACGGTGCGCGACAGGCGAAGGAGGCGTTGTTCACGGATTCGAACCTGGTGAAGGTTCCGATCGCGGTGCCGAGCCGCGGATCGGCGTTGATGGGAGGTTCGGTCAAGGCGGTACTACAGCGCGAGGATCTGACACGAGTGTTGACTGACGGCTTCTTCCCGGTGGTTCCGGTCACGGAGCTTCCGAAGACGGCACGGCGGACGGGGCTGACGCAGGTGGCGTTGCCCTATGCCCAGGACGCGGGCATCACGCGGCATCTGGCAGGGTTTCTCACCCGGCAGGCGCGTGCGCTCGCTTCGACGACGGAGGCGCCAGTGGCTTTGGCGGGGCGGAGCTTCATTCATCCGACCTCGGTGTTATTCAACGGTGGCGTGTTCAAGGCGAACGTCCTGAAGGAACGACTGCTGTCGGTGTTGAACGAGTGGCTGGTGGCGGACGGCGGCCGTCCGGTGAAGGAACAAGAAGGAGCAGACCTGGACCTTTCCGTGGCTTCCGGAGCGGCCTACTACGGTTGGGTCCGGCGCGGGCACGGCATTCGGATTCGAGGGGGAACGGCCCGTGCCTACTATGTCGGGGTGGAGTCGCCGATGCCCGCCGTCCCGGGATTTGAACCTCCCGTGCGGGCGCTGTGTGTCGCGCCGTTCGGCATGGAGGAAGGGACAGAGGCGGATGTTCCACCTCAGGAGTTCGCGTTGGTGGTGGGTGAACCAACGCGTTTCCGGTTCTTCGCGTCGTCCGTTCGACGCGATGATCGCGTGGGGGTGCTGCTCGATGACGCCGATGCGGGCGATGAATTCGAAGAATTGGCGTCCATTGAGACCTGCCTTTCCGCGGAGCCCGGACGGGAAGGCCAGTTGGTTCCCGTTCATATTCAGGCGGCGGTGACCGAGTTGGGCATGCTGGAGGTTCGCTGTGTGGAGCGCGGAGGTCCGGGTCGGTGGAAGCTGGAACGGAGCGTGCGCATGCAGGGTGACGAATCGCAGGCTGCATCGTGAGCGACGCGCGATTTCTGGTGGGGATCGATCTGGGGACGGCGAACTGCGCCGTTGCCTCGGTCGACCTGGCGCGGTCGGGCGAGCCGGTGGTGGAAGATTGCCGCATTCCGCAACTCGTCCGACTGGGCGAAACGGACGCCCGATTGACCCTGCCATCGTGTTTGTACCTGCCGGATGCCCAGGAATTCCCGCCGGGCGCACTGGCGTTGCCTTGGGATCCGGCGCCGTCCGAGGTTGTGGGTGAATGGGCTCGATGGCATGGCGCCCGGGTCCCGGGGCGGTTGGTGGTTTCCGCGAAGAGTTGGCTGTGCCATTCGGCGGTGGATCGGGGCGGACGGATTCTGCCGTGGGGTGCGGGGGCTGGCGTGCTGCGGGTCTCTCCGGTCGAAGCCTCCAGCCGGTTCCTAAAACATCTCGCCCGGGCGTGGGATACCGCGCATCCGGACGCTCCCTTGGCCAGCCAGGAACTGGTGATCACGGTCCCGGCGTCGTTCGACGCGGTGGCGCGCGCGCTGACCGTGGAAGCGGCTCGGTCGGCGGGCCTGACCGGATTCACCCTGGTGGAGGAGCCCCAAGCAGCCTTCGAGGCGTTCGTATGGTCGCATCGCGATCAGGTGGGTCGACTACTCGAGGGCGTGCGGTTGATCCTGGTGGTGGACGTGGGTGGGGGGACCACCGACTTCACCCTGGTGGAGGTGGGTTCCTCAGAAACCGGGCCGACTTTCCGCCGCATCGCGGTGGGAGATCACCTCATGCTGGGAGGCGACAACATGGACATGGCACTGGCGCGCCACGCCGAGGAGCAGGTGGTGTCGAGTGGCCGGAGGCTCAACGCGGGGCAGTGGTCGCAGTGGGTCCAGGCGTGCCGGGAGGCAAAGGAAACCTTGCTGGGCGAGAGGGCTCCCGAGGAGTGCCGGGTGGCGGTCGCGGGTTCGGGTAGCGCGCTCATGGGCACATCGTTGTCGGCCCGGTTGACTCGCGAGGAAGTGGGGAAGACGGTGCTCGACGGCTTTCTCGCCCCTTGTGGAACCGATGAAAAACCGCGGCGTACGGCGCGTCTCGCCTTGCAGGAAGTCGGTCTGCCGTATGCCCAGGATCCGTCGATTCCACGGCATCTGGCTGGGTTCCTGGCGGCGCATCGCGCGGCAGGATGGGCCGCGCTTACCGGTTTGTTGGAAGGATCGGACGGAGGCGGAAGTGGAATGCCGCGGCCGGACGCGATTCTCCTGAATGGCGGCGTTTTTCGGTCGGCGCGCTTGGCAGGGCGCTTGTTGGAAGTGGTTTCCGGCTGGTGGCCCGAGGCGCCGCCAATCCGGAATCTGGCCAGCGACTCCGTGGACCTCGCCGTGGCGCGCGGCGCGGCCTGCCACGGGCTGGCCCGGCGTGGTCTGGCACGACGGGTGACTGGTGGAGCGTCGCACGCGGTGTATGTCGGATTGGACGCGGGCGGTGGGGGTGCGCGTTCGGCGCTGTGTGTGATTCCGCGCGGGATGGAGGAAGGAACCACGACCGAGCTGGGAGGTCGGACCTTCCGACTCATGCTGGGTCGCCCGGTTCAGTTTCCCTTGTTCACCAGCACCTCAGACCGGATTGAAGCGGCAGGCGCCGTGGTGGCGGTCGACGAGGACTGGACCCCGCTATCACCCCTGCATGCGGTGCTGCGGAGTGCCGGCGGGAAAGCCGGGACGGCGACCGTTCATTTGCGGGCCACGCTGACCGAGATTGGCACCTTGGAACTTTGGTGTGTCTCCAATGACTCGGACGAACGGTGGCGCCTGGAGTTTGAACTGCGGGGACAGACATCGACGGCCGCCGAGGCGCCCGGGGAAGTCGAGGCGATGCCGGCCCGTTGGGGCGACGCGCGTCAAGCGGTAGAAGGCGTGTTCCCGCCAAGGGGACGTACGCCGGGTGGCGATGGTGCCACGGCTTCGAAGGCGGCCAAGCAGTTGCTGGTGGGCTTGGAACGTCCACTGGGGCCGCGGTCGGAGTGGCGGCTGCCCGTGCTGCGCGAGTTGTGGGGCATGGCCTGGGCGGGCGCGACCCGACGACGGCGGTCCGCCGAGCATGAGCGGGTTTTCTTTCAGCTCTGCGGTTACGCGTTGCGGCCAGGATTTGGATACCCGGTCGACGACTGGCGATGCGAGCAGATGGCCGGGCTGTTCTCGGAAGCGGTTCACTTCGGCAAGGAACGTCCGGTTTGGACCGAGTTTTGGGTGGCTTGGCGCCGGATCGCGGGCGGGTTGTCGGCGGAACGGCAGGGCGAGATCTGGGGCTTCCTGCGGCCGCATTTGGCATGGGCGCTCACGCCAAACTACCCAAAGCACCTGGGTCGACCGAAGGGGGTTCAACCCGAGGGTCTGCACGAGATGGTGCGATTGGGCGCGTCGCTGGAGCATGTGGAGCCCGCGGTGAAAGGGGAACTGGGGAACTGGATCGGGGCCCAATTGAATGACCCGGCGGGTGGCGGAGGGCCGTGGGCGTGGGCGCTGGGGCGGATGGGGGCCCGGGTTCCGCTGTATGGAAGTCCGCACCAGGCTCTGCCAGCGGCAGCGGCGGAGACGTGGCTGGCGTGGTTGAGCCAGGCGCAGGTGCGCGGTGTGGACGGTGCGGCGTTTGCGATGGCGCAGATCGCGCGGAGAACCGGGGATCGGGCGTTGGACGTCAGCGACGCAGGGCGGGAGCAAGTTTTGGAGGTGCTGCAGACGGCGGGTGGACCGGCATCCTGGGCGAAGATGGTGCGCGAGGTGACGGTCCTGGAGCGGTCGGATGAAGCTCGGGCCCTGGGGGATACGCTCCCGGTGGGTCTCGCCCTGAACGGGTGACGCACGCCCCGGGGAGAGGGGGAGTCGGGCAAGCGGCCGTCACGCTCCCCCATCGTCACGGTGGGGGCAGTCCGGGATGGGTAAGCGAGGAGTAGATGTCGGGACAGTCAGCGACCGCGCCGGTGAGCGGATCGTTTATTCCAGCGCCTGACCCACCGCGGTGCGGAAGCGAGTGAAAAGCCCGTGCTGGTCGAACGGGAAATGCTGGCAGAACACCAGCGCCACGAGTTGCTCGTGCGGGTCCACGAAGAAATGGGTGGTCGCCGCACCGCTCCAGTAGAAGGTGCCTGGACTGACGGGTTCCCCAGCTCGTGCAGCATCGATTCGAACGGCACTGAAGAGTCCCCAGCCGTCGGCAGGGCCAAACGCGTTGACCCCGGTGGGCAACGAGTTCAGGCGGGCCAATTCGACAGTTTTGCGACCGAGAATCCGCATACCTTCGAGTTCACCGCCGTTAAGCAGGCACTGGGCGAATCGGGCGTAGTCGCCGATGGTGGAGAACAGTCCCGCGCCGCCACAGGGGATGCCTCGGCCGGCCTCGGCAAAGGCGCCGAGCGTGGAGGGTGTGGTGCGGAGTTTGCCGTCGCGGATCTCGTGAACCTGGGCGAGGCGCCCCTTTTTGTCCGGAGGAACATCGAACCCCGTGTCGTTCATTTTCAGAGGGATCGTGATGTTTCGCGCGATGTACTCCTCGAAGGTCAAACCGCTGACCCGTTGGATCAGTGCGCCCAGAATGTCGTCGCTGATGCTGTAATGGAAGGCGGTTCCAGGCTCCGCCAGGAGGGGAAGCTTGGCCACTTTGGCCATGAATTGGTCCAGCGACGTCGAATTCCAGAGGTCCTGTTTCTTGTAGAGATCGTGGACGGGTGAGCCGGAGAAAAAATCGTAGGTGAACCCTGCGGTGTGGTTGAGCAGCATGCGCACCGTGATGGGGCTCTGGGCAGGGACGAGTTGAGGGGCCTCCGCGGTGCCCCCGGTGAAGACCTGCACGCCCTTCAATTCGGGAATCCACTGGGTGACGAGTGAATCCAGGTTGAACCGGTTTTGCTCGAAGAGCTGCAAGGCAGCGACCGCGGTCACGACCTTCGACATGGAGTAGATCCGGACGATGGTGTTGGTCTCCATGGGCGCTCCGGAATCCAGGTCGCGACGGCCGTAGGCCTTCAGGTCCACCATTTTACCGTGGCGGGCGATGAGAACCACGGCGCCGGCATGTTTGCCGGCATCAACTTCCCCCCGGACCAGCGCATGGACACGTTCTAGCCGCTCCGGGTTGAAACCGACTTCCTTGGGAAGTGCCCGAGGCAGCGGTTCCTGGGCGTGGACGCCAGGCAGGGCGTTGAGGATCAGTGCGGCAATCGCAAGAAGGGCAGGGTGTGTCATGGGTGCGCGATGGCCGGAAGTGTTGCTGACCAAAGACCCGGGGGAAAGTCTCAGCTTAGGGGACCTCTTGTAGTGGGGGATCGCGGGTGGGTTTTCTAGCTGACTGTTTAGCCACAGGCTCTTGGTTGATTCGGCGCCTCTAAGCGATGAGGTCTAGTTAAATTAGCTGTGCAAAGTATTCATGGCTCATTGACAGGCTGCAGTGAACTTGATACCAGGCTCGGAGGTTTTTGGGCCACCCCCGCCCACCGGCCCCCTAATTCATGATTACCAACCACCCTCGACTCCATCCGACCCTCTTGACTCTCGTTGCCGTGTTATCGGCACCCGGTCTCCAGGGTGCCGTGGTGGTGCTCCCCAACTCGGCGGCCAACGCCGAAGGATCCAGCGTCCTAGCGAGCGCCCTGCAGACCACTGCGAGAACGCTTCAATTGCAGGTGGCAGCCTCCCAAATGGGCGATATCCCGGTAGGCAGCATCTTGGACAGCATCTCGTTCCGGCAGAACGGCGGTGGTTCCGAGGCACCCGCGGCGTCTTATTCCTACAACCAGTACAAGATCATCCTGGCGGAAGCGGCTAACTCGATCGCGTCGATGAGCCTGACGTTCGCCGACAACATGCTTTCGCCGGTGACCGTGTTCGACGGCCCGCTGACCGTTGCGGCGTCGACCTATCCGGGTGGCGCCTCTCCGAATCCCTGGGGTGCGTCGATCGCCTTTGACGTGCCGTACACGTACCGGGGAGGCGATCTGGTGCTGATGATCAGACATCCGGATTCCAGCGCAGGGAATTCAGTGGTTCTTGATGCGGTGGGAGAGGCTTCGCCATTCTATCGGTCGATCCGCAGTCAGAGCGATAATGCGTTTGTAGACCCAACCGCCGGCATCTCGGACAACGTTTTTACGGTGGTCCGGGTGGGTTTCTCCGCCGCGGTGCCGGAGCCGACCGATACGGCGCTGCTGACGGGCGTGGGTCTCATCGGATTCCTGGCTTGGCGCCGCTTCCGCCGCTAGTCCTGGCTCAAGCCAGGATTTTTTTGATGACCTTGGGGCTCTCGACGCCCGTCAACTTCGCGTCGAGACCCTGGAACTTCACGCTGAAGGCGTCGTGCTGGATGCCGAGTTGGTGCAACATGGTGGCGTGCAGATCATGCACGGTGGTGACATCCTCGACCGCGGCGTAGCCAAGTTCGTCGGTGGCACCGTAGACCATGCCTCCTCGGATGCCACCGCCCGCCAGCCAGACGGACATCGCTTTGTTGTGATGGTCCCGGCCGTCGCCGCCTTGCGACATCGGGGTCCGTCCGAATTCACCAGCCCACACGATGAGGGTGTTTTCGAACATCCCGCGCTGTTTGAGGTCAGTGATCAACGCCATGCAGGCGCGATCAATTTCCTGAGCCTTGAATTCGATGCCTTCCTTGACGCCGCCGTGGTGGTCCCAGTCTTTGTGGTAAAGCTGGATGAAGCGCACACCGCGCTCGGCGAGGCGCCGGGCGAGCAGGCAGTTCGAAGCAAAGGAGCCATCGCCGGGTTGGCAACCGTACAATTCCAACGTTTTCGCGCCTTCGGCTTGAACATCCATCAGGGCGGGAACGCTGGCCTGCATTTGGAACGCCATCTCGTACTGGGTGATCCGGGTGGCGATCTCGGGATCGTCCACCAGGCCATGCTGGATGCGGTTCAGGGCATTGATCGCCTGGACATCCCGGCCCTGCTGTTCCCGGGCGATGCCTGGGGGATTGTTGAGGTACAGCACCGGATCGCCCTTGGCCCGAAGTTGGACTCCTTGGAAGCGGCTGGGGAGAAAGCCACTGCTCCATTGGCGGGCGGCGATGGGTTGGTTCTGGCCGCCCCGTCCGAGTGAGGTCAGGACCACGAACCCGGGCAGATCCTCGGCGTCGGTGCCCAAGCCGTAGGTCACCCATGCGCCCATGCTGGGGCGGCCGGCTATCTGCGAGCCGGTGTTCATGAACATGTGGGCCGGGTCGTGATTGATGGCGTCGGTGGTCATCGATCGGATGAGGCAGATGTCGTCGATGGCGGAACCGATGTGGGGGAACAGCGAACAGATCTCGGTCGCGTTCTTGCCGAACTTCGAGAAGGGGTGTTGGGGCCCGAAGCAGACGAGTTTCTGACCCTGAAGCTGGGCGAGTTGCTGGCCCTGGGTGAGGGTTTCCGGCATGGGCTTGCCGTGCATCTCCGCCAGCTTGGGCTTGGGATCAAAGGTCTCCAGTTGGGACGGGCCTCCCGCCATGGTGAGCCAGATCACCCGGGTCGCCTTCTGGGGAAGGTGGGTCGTCTCGAGCACGCCTTGGACGCTGGCGGCCTGCGCGGGGGATGAGCGCAGCAGTGAGGCAAGGGCCAGGCTGCCGAGGCCCTGCGCCGTCCGGCCGAGGAAGGCGCGCCGACTAAGGGGAGAGTAAGGCGAATGATTCATAACCGGTGAGCCTCAGGAACGGGTGATGGTTTCGTGAAGATTGAGCAGGACCCGTGCAACGTGGGTCCAAGCGGCCAGTTCAGCCGGGTCCAAGCCTTCAGGCGTGGGAGCGAAACCGGTCTTGAGCAGAGCCTCCGCCGACTTCGGGTTGGCGCGATACGCCTCGAGGTGGCCGGCGAGCAGGTCCCGCGCGATGGTGGATTCCTCGTGGCGCGGGTCGCGTTGGAGCACCCGATCCCAAGCCCAGGCGAAGCGTTGCTCGGATGTTCCTTGGCATTCGGAGAGAATACGAATCGCCAAGGCCCGGGCCGCTTCGACGTACGTTGGATCGTTCAGCAGGACCAGGGCTTGCTGCGGGATGTTCGAGCGATTGCGTTCGGCGGTGCACTCCTCCCGATTGGGAGCATCGAAGGCGAGCAGGCTCGGATGCAGGAAGGACCGCTGCCACCACGTGTAGAGCCCGCGACGGTACTGGTTCTCGCCCGCATCCGGCACGTAATCGCGGGTGGGGAAGTTGAGATTTTCCCAGTAGCCTTCGGGTTGGTACGGCTTGACGCTGGGTCCGCCGACCCTCGGCACCAGAAGACCCGAGACGGCCAGGGCTGAATCCCGGACCCATTCGGCGTCGTACCGAAAGGCGCTCTGGCGGGCGAGCTCTCGATTGTACGGATCCGCCGCCAGTTGCTCGGAAGTGGCGGTGGAGACCTGCCGGTAAGTGGCACTGGTGACGAGGGTGCGAACCATGTGCTTCAGGTCCCAACCGCTGTCCATGAACTCGCCCGCGAGCCAGTCGAGCAAGGCCGGGTTGACGGGCGGTTCGCCCTGGGCGCCCAAGTCATCGAGCACTTTGCTGAGCCCGGTCCCGAAGAGCTGTTTCCATAGCCGGTTCATCGTCGTGCGCGCCGTGAGCGGGTTGTCCCGCGACACCAGCCACTGGGCGAGGTCGAGCCGGTTGGGTTCGCGTCCTTCGATTCGGGGTTGCGGCAGATAGTGGGGCAGGGCGGCTTGGATTATTTCGCCGGTTTCATCCATCCAGTTGCCGCGCGGAAGGATGCGGACGGTGCGCTTGTTCGAGGTGCTGACCGTGACCAGGCATTTCGGAAGTGCGTCGTAGTAGTCCTTCCGTTCCCGCTCCGCGACTCCCACGGCATCGCGCTCGGCGAGATGAAGTTTGTTGATCCGGTTGCGGAAGTAATTCTGAACGGTTTGCTTTTCCGGCGCCGAACGTTTCGGGTTCGCCAGAAGTCCCGTGATTTGCTGGGCGGTTTTCTTCTCAGCCTCGGTGGCCTTCGAGTCCGGCCGCAGTTCGGCCAGTGTGATCCCGTATTCCTTCACGTCGGCCTCCCATTGCTCCTGGGCGGCATCGATCCGCGGCAGGACCACTTCGTAACGTTTTCTGGCTTCAGCGGAAGCCGCATCCAGTTCGGCGAGTTTTTTTTCCTGTGCGGCGGGCGCGACAATCATGCCGTCTTCCCGGCGGCCGAGGATGCCTTCCTGGACGTCGGCAAAAAACGCGCCCATGGCATAGAAATCCCGCATGGTGAATGGGTCGAATTTGTGATCGTGACACTGGGCGCAGCCGGTGGTTTGTCCCAGCCAGGCTGCTCCCACCGCCCGGACACGGTCGGTGAGCATCCGGGATTCGTAATCCTTGGGTTGCGCGCCGCCTTCCTCGGTGCTGAGCAGCAGGCGGTTGAAGGCGGAACCCACGCGGGTTTCCAGGCTGGCGTCTGGCAGGAGGTCGCCGGCGATCTGCTCGATCGTAAACCGGTCGAAACGCTTGTTCTCGTTGAAGCTCCGAATCACCCAGTCGCGGTAGGGCCAGACATTGCGCGGGTTATCGCTGTGGTACCCAATCGTGTCCGCGTAACGCACCACGTCGAGCCAGCCGAGGGCCATGCGCTCGCCGTAATGCGGGCTCTTCAGAAGCCGCTCGACCAGACGATCGTAGGCGTCAGGGGAGGGATCCTCTTCGAAGGCGGCGACCTCGGCGGGAGTTGGAGGCAGGCCGAGGAGATCGTAGGACAACCGCCGAACCAAGGTCCGACGATCCGCTTCAGGTGAGGGTTTCAGGCCGACTTCGGCCAATCGGCGTCGCACCAGAAAGTCGACGCCCTGTTCGCCGTAAGGAACGGCCGGCTTCCCGGGCTTTTCGTAGGACCAGTGCAGCTGGTAGGAACCCCCTTGGGCGACCCAGCGTTTCAGAATCTCCTTCTGACGCCCGGTAAGCTGCTTGTGCGAATCACGAGGCGGCATCAGGTCGTCCTCGCTTGAGGTGAGGATGCGCTGGATCAATGCGCTCTCGTCGGGTTTCCCGGGAACAAACGCCTCCTTCTTCAGTGCTTCATCACGCAGGTCGAGTCGCAGTTTCCCCTTGCGATGATTGGCGTCGGGACCGTGGCACAGAAAGCAGTTGTCGGAGAGAATCGGCCGGACATCCCGGTTGAACTGGACCTTCTCGGGGATGGAGGTTTCCGCCGCGCCAAGGGACGCGGACACGCCGCAGAGCCCAAGCAAGAGAAGGTTGGTCAACCGGACATTCATGGCGAGATCTGGGCGTCAGGGCATTGTCTCGCCGGCCCACTCACGATCCCGAGGATTCGGTGGCTGCCCGACGAGGAGTTGCCCAGATCCTAGGCACTCCGGCGCGGGAGGCAAACTCGGGATTTCCGATTTCGACGTTCCGTCGCCGGAAGGTTCCGCTAAGGCGAAGAGTAGTTGGCGATGCGTTTCCGGCGCGCGAGGTCCCAAACATGGAAGATGCCGTCCTCGCCAAAAACAGCCAACCGGACACGGCCAGCGCCCCCATCAGGACGAGGGTGGCGGCGAACGCGACGCGAAGGCTTCCATCTGCACGTACTGCCGGATGCCGTCCGCTTCGGCGATGACCACGAAGGTCACGAAGTCACCACGGATCCAAGCCATGGACGGTGGGCCAGCAGCCGCGGATAGAGGGGGCGTGAATGCGAAGGGACGGGTCGTCGCCGATCCAGCCCGGCCGGCCATTGGTGTCCACGAAAGCAACGCCGATGGGGAGATCGGGTTGCTCGTCCGCGATGAGGATCATCTTGGCTTCGGCTTCGTCGCTCATCGCAATCCAGGCGGTCTTGAGCGCGATGGGATCGAGGGCGCGGGCTTGGATTTCTTCCAACTTGGCAGGATCGACGCGGGCGAACCGGCACATCATTTTGAGCAGAGAAAGAGGCGTGAAGCCCGGATCCTTGCCGCAGGCGGCCCAGCAGGTTGCCGCGAGAGAGTACTTCTTCTGAAGCTGAACGATAACGACGTAATCCCGGGTTTCTGTTCTGGCGGATAGGGTGAGTGCCTTGTTGGTCGCGATATCGAACAGGTGCAGGCAATAGCCGAGAATCGGGTCACGCTCGATCGGGAAGAACCGGAAGGCCGAATCCGCCGCCCAATCGATCTCCAACGTCTCGCCTGCGGCCAATACCTTGGCCTTCTTGAACGTCGTGTCTTTCTCCCATTCCCCCTGGCGTGAATGTGTCTCCACCTGAAAGCCGGCATGCCGCAGGCTGGCGACGTCCCGCTGGCTGGCACGGGTCACTTCTTCCGCGAGTTCGTGAAAGATGTCGAAATCGTTCGAGAAGCGCGGTGTCTCCGCCGCGGCGTTCAGCACAATTCCGACGGCGAAATGGCTTTCCTCGCTGCGGTTGCCCGCCAGGACGGCTTGTACGCCTTTTTGGAGAGCGGTGAGAGGCATCGATGCAGGTCTTGGGCGGCCCACCAGGCACGGTGGTCGCCGTATTCGCGAAGGTGATGCACCACCAACCGCAGGTCCTCCAGGTTCTGAATGCGTGCCTCGGGATGTCGAAACCAGAAGCACTCCGGATGTTGGCGCACCAACGTCGCCCCTTGGGCGATCAGTTCGGGCGGAGCCGGAACGGGAGGTGGGGCGTCGTTTAGTTCATCGGGAGTGCTCATCCCGTGCGGAGGGTAGGCAGGCGATCCCAACCGGGCAAGACTGCGTCCGACTCTGGCAACCTTACTGTGTTGGGCCGGACGATTTCCCAGGGCGACCTTGTGGAGGAGGTCAAAAAGAGTTCGACGAAATGGATGAAGGCGGAGGCGCTGTCCCAGACGCCAAGGACGAACCGGTCCAACGCCACCGGGTGGTGAGCACGCCAGCCTCCTGCAGGCGGTTCATCCGTTGCAGGCTCGTGACCTGGTCCGTTACAGCACTGGAAGGTAAGGATGCGTTCCCGTTCCTCCATTTCGGACTGAACTCTAGTTCTTCCCTCCGGCAGCGTCGGCATGCGTGAAGCACGAAGGCATTGTCTTGCAGGGCCGCGACGTGGGTCCCGGGGAGTTGACCGAGATTCGGACCCTGATCGCGGCGAAGCCGGATTGGAGCCGTTACCGGATCTCTC
>Ga0105046_10000119_pt1 | contig 87880 bp, 89 predicted proteins | sample MAT03_FD_78385 | JGI IMG/M metagenome (GOLD analysis project Ga0105046, IMG submission 78385) | Freshwater microbial communities from Lake Fryxell liftoff mats and glacier meltwater in Antarctica - MAT-03 (megahit assembly) | ecosystem: Environmental > Aquatic > Freshwater > Ice > Liftoff... | reverse complement strand
TCTGGTTTGCATCCTTCGATGACGCTGCCAGACGGCGAAGCTGCCACGGCGTATGGCTTGGCTTGATCTCGACGGTTCTCGGCATGGCGCGGGTCCTCCACGCCACCTTGAATCACGCCAGCCTCAATCTGGGAATCCCCCGAGAGTCACATCAGCGGGCCTCTGGTATTACCTGACGCTGGCTCTGAACTCTCAGCGCCACGCGCAGAATGTTGAATCGACATGGGTTGCAATCAGCTCTTCTTCGATACCCACCCTTGCACTATTGACGCCAACGGAATCTAACCACGTAAGACAATTGGGGCTTTGCGTAGCCGCTGTGTGATGCCCACCACACTAAGATGTAGCTTAGGACCAATTTTGTCGATGCGTGCGGCGACTGCAAGGGGCTTGCCGGGCACCCTGATGCCGCTCGCCACGTCAACGCCAACCGAGGCAGTGCGCAACCTCCACTTGTTCATCCGCAAGGCAAGAAGTCAGAGTTGGGTCCATTTATCCTTCATCAGATGCCGGGGTGCTACATCCCGGCGCGTTCAGGGCCCCGTGTCAGATCCGCGCCAAACCGCAGGCGCATCCGTTCCGACCTCAGCAGGTAGATCGAGATCACCACGTATGCGATGCACTCCATCACGAACGCCAGGTATCGGAAATCGTTGGTCAGGAAATCGAATGTCTGGATAAAGCACATCGCTGCAAGCATTGCGAAGGTGACGATCACCGCAAGCGGCGTGTAGGGCCATCTGGTCGCATATCCGATCAGGAAAGACGCCCCGAAGGCGATCAGCAAGGTCCATTGCAGGAACTGGAGACCCGCAGGATATGCAGGGTGCTGAAGCAGGACGACCGCAGGCGTGCCGGTGACGTATTCGAACATCCCGAGCACGCCCCACACGAGCAGGAACGCCGCAATGGCAATGATTCCGAAGATCATCAAAGATGAGGCGAAGGCACGGAACTGCATGTCGGAACCTCGATGTTTGTTGGTGAACGCTCTGCGTTTTTGTCTATGTCCGGTTTCGTTTCCGCCCGGATCCGGAACTTCACTTTGTTGAACCACCTTGCAGCCGCATGGACGCGCGACGCATGGTGGCCGATGAGGGTCAGGTATTCGTCAGCAGTTGCCGGTGCGTTCTTTTCGTCGCCGCCTTGACGCTGGCAATCGTCGCGATGGCCAGAACGAGATCGCCAAGCGCCAGATAGGTGATGAACACACCAACGCTACCCAGATCGAAAGCAAAGACCGCCACGACGAAGCTGAACCGAAACACCCCATTCCAATAGGGGAAGGAGCCGTAGGTTTCCAGATCGCGGGCCGAGAACCACAGAACGACCGCGACAAAGCAGCCAAAGATCGACGGCAGCCAGAGCCAGAGTGCATCCGGCGGCGTCATGCCCAGCAATTCAAGGGCGCCTGGGGTCAGAAATGTCGCCGCACCACCAAGGTTGTACAGCGCTGCGGCCCTGACGATCAGTTGTGCAGGTGTCATGCTTTTGCTCCTTCGCGGCGGATGGCGATGACCAGAAGGATCCCGAGGCCGTAGTGAAGAACCACCGACGAGCCAACCGTGAATTGCGCCATCGCGGTCGAGAACACGCCCTGATCGGCCAGAGCGATCCAGATGACCCAGTCGATCGTTGCCGCTGCAAGCTGATACCCGGCCAGTGCCCAGGCAACCCCGATGGGCGGCTCCTTGCGGAATATCCACGCGATGACGGCCTGAAACCCGAGCGAGGCGCCCAGCAGTTTGACAACCCAATGCCCGTCCGGCGAGAGAACCCATCCCATGATCGGAAGAATGAGACTTGGCGGCGTCAACAGTGCCAGCGCGGCATAGACCGCCTCGACAGCGGCGATGATGACAAAAAGCGTTCGGAGGTCGGTCAAGTTGCGCATCTCTGATCTGTGCTTCTCTGGGCTGCCGGAGGTCTTCGGGGTGTCGAATATCCCGGATGCGTGTTGCATGTGTCATGGCATACGAGTCTGCCGGGCTTTGGTCATTGACATTTCGCGCCAATGAAATGTCAGATCGCGCCATCTGGTGCCGCGCCGATGGACGCGGCCGGGTCGACCGGGCACAAGGGCATCGATGAAGGCAGGTGGTTCACAGCACAGTTTCATGAACGACCTCCAGTTCGTTGTCGGAGTTCTGGGTCTGTCGGTCGATGCGGTGCTGAGAAGGACGGGGGTGCCGGCTGCCGCCATCAGCAGCCGGTCATCGGGGTCGATGCCCCCCGATCTGTATCTCAGGATCTGGAACGCGTGCCACGACCTCTATCTCGGCGACGATTTCGCGCTCCGTCTTGGCAAGGCCATGGCGCAAGTGCCGTTCTCGCCCGCGATCTTTTCGGTCTATTGCAGCAAGACCGTAGGCAGCGGTCTGGCGCGGTTGGCAATCTTCAAACCCCTGATTGGCCCCTTGCGCTACCGACTCGAAAAGCGGGGCGACGACCTTCTGATCGGTCTGGAAGCTGTCGACCGTACGACCGAGATTCCGGCAAGTCTCGCGCTGTTCGATGTCGTCTTTCTCACGACGCTTCTGAGGGCCACGACCGCAACGCATGTAACGCCACTGAGCGTGACGGCCGCCGGGGACGACCTGCGTGTTGCTGCCTTCGTCGGGTGCAGGATCGACCAAGGGCCGGCCATGGCGATTCTGCTTTCCGCCGAGGATGCCGCAAGGCCGCTGGTGACACGCAATCCGGCGATGTGGCAGATATTCGAGCCGCATCTGAGGGTTGCGCTCGCCGACGAGCTTCTGGATGCCTCGATCGAGGTGCGGGTTCGCAACGCCCTGCTGGAATCGTTGCCAGCCGGTGGTGCAAACGTGGCCACGGTTGCCGCGCAGATGGGATTGAGCGCGCGGAGCCTGCAACGAAAGCTGTCCGAGGCAGGCATATCCTTTTCAGGGTTGCTCGAGGAAACGCGCACCCGGTTGGCCAAACGCTACCTCGGTGCCACCGGGCTTTCGCTGCAGGAGATCTCTTACCTGCTCGGATACACGGATCCTTCATCGTTCTTCCGCGCATTTCGTGTTTCGACAGGCCAAACGCCCTTGGAATTCCGCGAGGCGGCGGTTTTGGTTGGAAACTACAAGGAACACGTCTGAGACCGGACACAGTCGACACGACAGCCTCAAGGCGTTTTTCACACTGTCCCACAAATTTTGCACTGTGGCCGATATCATCCGCAACTGTGCCGATGCTACGTCGCGCCTGAGTGGCTGCTCCGGAGCGCGCCGCACCACAGGCTGAGCGGCCGGTATGGGCCGTTCACGTTAGTCGAACAAGTCCTTTGCCCTGTCAAGATTGCGGGAAATGGCTCCGACAGAAGCGCAAGCGTCATCACTGGCGGATTCTGCCCGCAAAGGATCGCCTCGACGACGTCAGGCGCTAGCAGTGTCAGGCGTAGGACGCGGATCATGTAGGAGGGCGCGAAGCCTTCGTGCCCGGCCAGTTCGGCGATGGGCGCATGAAGGTCAATGTAAGGGCCGTTGGTATAACTCCAAGCTCCATCACTCCAAATGGCCCACATCGCTCGCAATAGTCTAACCAGTCTAATTTGATAAATTTTTCACGGGGTATACAAAATGACACACTGGTGGGACGGTCTGCACCACTCCACACGTACCCCCCACCTTTCGCATAGTAATAAGCGAATTTATGCTTGATCTCTCCACTAGAGGCCCTGGCAACACGCACTTTCCTGGAGCGATTTGCCACCATCCATTGGACGCCCAACCCTTCTTCGGTGTGTTGAATAGACCTTCCGAGAATTCAGTTTAAGCTGCTTTCACGGGCGAGGTGTCGCCCTGCGGCCAGCGCAATAGCGCTGCCCGGCCCGCGTCCGTGAGCACGTAGACGCCGCGCTCCGCACGTTCGAACCAGCCATAGACATTGTCGAGCAGTATCTTGCCCGCGCGCGGCGCGAGGCCGGTCAGGTCGCGCGGCCGTCTCGGACCATCCGCCATTGCCGCAGCGCAGGCCAGCGCGTCCTGCCGGTAGGCGGTCATAACCGGAGAACGCGTGCTGCCGCCGACCGCGGGGTCGCCCCTCCGACGACGATGCTCGTCGATGAGCCGCGATCGCATTTTCGGGTTGCGGCGAGGCGGCGGCGCCGCGGGACTGAGCAGCAGCTCGACTTCGCCGCGCGAGGACACCCCGAGCAACCCGAAGCCGAGCCGCCGGCAGAGCGCGCGGAAGCGGCTGTCGTGCTCGCGGCCCTTGCCGCGGGCCGACATGGCCGCGGCGAGCCACACCTCGTCGCTGGAGCCGGCCCGGTCGACTGCCTGCAGCACCAATTCGAGATTGAACTGCATCTTCAGTTCGCAAATGACAAGGACCGGAGGTTCGCCCTCACGCAGGCCGACCACATCGCAATTGCCGATCTCGCCCTTGACGACGAAATCCAAACCTTCGAGGAATCTCTTTACCGGCGCATAGAGCGAGATTTCGGACATGCCCAAGGCATAGCCGATTCGAGGTCGACAGGGATGCAGCAGCTTTGCCTTCCGTGCCGGAATGCTGGAACAGCACGCGCAGTAGACGCCAGGGTTCGGTCCTTACCGAGCCGTCGCCGCAGCAGCCGCCTTGGCGGAGTCGAAAATGTCGATCAGTGAGACGATCTGTCCCTTTTCGTTGAATTCCCATAGGTTGGCGATCCGACATTCGACGGAATTTCCGGTGTCCTTGTGCACGTACTTGCACCATCCGAACACCGCAATCCTGGTTCCCTCGACGACGAACTGATCGGGCCGGAAGTACTCCATCGTCCAATATTCGAAAATCCCGTTGAGGTAAGCGATCGAGGCAACTTTTGTGTTGGTGTCGACAGCAAACTCGAGCCCCGGCGCACTTTCATCCATACTTGCAACGCTGAAGTTGTCTGCCATGATTTTTTCCAAAGACGCAATATTGCCTTTGGTCCCGCTTGCACCCCATTCAGCGTAAGCGGCTTTGAGATTCGCAAGATTCTCGCCTTCCGACATTTATTCGTCCAGCAATTGACGCAGATTCATCTTGTGTCCAATGCTTGCCGGCGGCAAGTAATAACAAGACGCAGCCCAAATGCTTGCGAATACGCGTCAGCGCGCCGCCGCGAAGATGGCGTCGCAGTCGAGGTGCTTTTCGAGGTGCGCGGCGAGTTCGTCCAGCGTATGCTCGACCTCGGCGCGATAGTCGACGAGCCCGCCCTTGACGCCCAAACTCTCCAGGAATTTCCGGCGGAAAGCGTCCGCGCCGAAGAGGCCGTGCATATAGGTGCCGAACACTTTTCCGTCGGCCGAGGTTGCGCCGTCTTCGGCGCCGTCGATGATGGCGGACGGGCGCAGGCAGTCGGGGCCGGTCGTGCGGCCGAGATGGATTTCGTAGCCCGACAGCGGCTCGTCGTAGGCGACCGAGTGCGCGACTACGTTTCGCACCGTCTTTTCCGGCTCCATGACGGTTTCCACGTCGAGCAGTCCCAGCCCCTCCGCTTCCGCAACGCCGCCTTCGATGCCCAGCGGGTCGCGCACGACGCGGCCAAGCATCTGATAGCCGCCGCAGATGCCGACCACATGGCCGCCGCGCCTGCGATGCGCCGCGAGGTCGCGGTCCCAGCCGCTGCGGCGGAAGTCGATCAGGTCTGCGATTGTGGCCTTGGAGCCGGGGATGACGACGAGGCCAGCGTCCTCGGGCAGCGGTCGGCCCGGCGCCACGAAGACGACCTCGACCTTCGGCTCGGCCTTCAGCGGATCGAGATCGTCGAAATTGGCGATGCGTGACAGCATCGGGACGGCGACCTTGAGCGCTCGCCTTTCGCCGCTGGCCAGTCGCTCGAGCACGACGGAATCCTCCGATGGCAAGAGTGCGGCCGCATGCAGCCAGGGCACCACGCCGAAGGAGCGCCAGCCGGTGTAGCGATCGATCGTCGCCAGCCCATCGTCGAACAGCGAGATGTCGCCGCGGAACTTGTTGATGAGGTAGCCGGCGATCATGCGCCGGTCTTCGTCGGACAGAATGAGATGCGTGCCGGCGATGGAGGCGATGACGCCGCCACGGTCGATGTCGCCGACCAGGATGACGGGCACGTCGGCGCGGGTGGCGAAGCCCATGTTGGCGATGTCGCGCGGCCTGAGGTTGACCTCGGCGGGCGAGCCCGCCCCCTCGACGATGACGAGATCCGCGCCCTCGCCTACCTTGCGCCAGGAGTCGAGGACGGCCTCCATGAGACGCGGCTTCAAAAGCTGATAGTCGCGCGCTCTTGCCTGGCCGAATACCTTGCCCTGCACCACGATCTGACTGCCGGTGTCACTTTGCGGCTTCAGCAGCACCGGGTTCATGTGAATCGAGGGCGCGACCCCGCAGGCGATCGCCTGCAGCCATTGCGCGCGGCCGATCTCGCCGCCGCCCTTCTCTCCCGGCAGGTCGGCGACGGCGGCGTTGTTCGACATGTTCTGCGGCTTGAAGGGCCTGACGCTCATGCCGCGATGGCGGGCCGCGCGGCAGAGCCCGGCGACCAGCACCGTCTTGCCGACATCCGACCCGGTGCCCTGCAGCATGATCGCGCGCGCCATGCCTCAGTCCCGTCCAGCGATCGTGGAGCGCGCCGCGAGCGGGCCGCCGCGCCACAGATAGAAGGCGAGCAGCGGTTCGGCGCCGGTGCGCATCGCATGGCTGACATTGGAGGCGTGATGGATGACCTCGCCGGCCGCGCGAAGCCGGAACGGGCCGTCGCCCATGCGCCAGCGGGCGCCTCCGGTCAGCGGAACGTAAAGTTCCTCGGCCACATGGTGGTGGTCGGGGTATTCGATGCCGGGGCCGAGGATCAGGAAGCCGCCGGCCATCGCGTCGTTGGCAAAAGGACCGCGGGTGCCGAAGACCTCCAGCCAGCCGTAGTTGTCGATGAAGGTCTGGCCAAAATCGGCGACGGTGTAGGTCTGGCCCCAGTGAAATTCGCCAGCGTGGTCGCGCAGGAAAGCCGCGAGCGGTTTGCCTTCGTCGCCCGCGATGGCGGCCGCCCGGTCGAGATGCACAAGGCAAGGCAGGCCGCGAGGCGCAAGTTCGCAGGACGCCATGGTCCAGTCGATGCCGTCAATGAATCCGCGCGCGGGCTCTTGCGCGTGGCTGGAAAGAAAGGCCCTCACGCACGTCAACAATTCCTGAAAAACGACGCCCACCATTCCTCGCTGTTCCGATCAGCCAAAAGCGGGGGCATCATTGGTCGAGAATGGTCGCCTAGCATAGCCAAAAACGTCATGGCGCGACGCGCCGTAGCGCGGTGCCGACGCCGTGCGGGTCGCGCGACTCTAAGGCCGGCGGATCTCCCTGCAACCGGTGGGCGAGCGCATGTTGCCAAAATCACCCCAGCAGAAACAATCGAGAAAATTCGCAAATTTAGGTTTGCTTAAGCTCTCGATAACCACGCGGTAACAATGTCCCGCTAGAAGGGATGGCGAGGCGGAAATCGCAGCCGCCCCAAGCTCCGGATCAGGTCTCGCGTACCGGAGCCGTTACCTTCGCAGCGTGTTGTACGCGAAGGGCCATGCGTTGAATGGCAAGACCGCGCTCTGCAGGCGCGGTTTTTGCCGTTGCCATCCGAGATCACTCACCTGTTTCATAAAGCCGCCGCGGAACCTAGCACCGCCTTCTGCATTTATGCTCGAACCAACAACGGAGAGCATCATGCTGCGCGGTGGACTGCTTTGGCTTCTGGGAATCCCGATTCCGGCGCTGATTATTCTGTGGCTGCTCGGATATCTGTAAGCGGTCGCATTTACGTCGGACCAAAACGCTTCCGCTACCCTTCAGGGCGGAAGCGTTTTCGTCTGTTCAGCGACGCGAAAGCCGACGGAAGTTTGCCGCAACCTGCCGGCCGGCCGGCGCAAGCGCGGCGTCTACGGATTTCTCCAACGCAACCCCGTTGAAGATCGACGGCGTCTTGCCGGCAAACACCTCCGGCCAGAACTGCGAAACCGAGCCGAAAAGCGACATCTGTGCGGCAAACACGCCCTCGGCCGTAGCCACGATCTTCTCGTTCACCGCCTGAGCGGATTCCGTGGCCCACTTGCCGGTGTTACCGGCTTCGGCCAGCATCAGCGGCATTCGCATCATCGCAACGCTCGGCGCGAGCATGAATCCGCCAGCCATGGCCTTTGATGCGGGATTTCTCCCGGAACGACGTTTTGGCATGACGGACCCCGATGTTGTCGTGCGGCGCAATGGTGCCGCGCACAACAACGTCGGCTTTACTCAAGCGTTCCGCAAGGGGCCGCGATTACTTTCCGCGCAGATCGACGAGCGCCAGATCGAGCGCCTTGAGCACCAGCCCGCAGGCTGTGTCGATCGTCTCGCGTGTCCAGATCAGCGGTGGCGAAAGGATCATCGTGTCGCCGGTCGCCCGCAACATCAGGCCGTTGGCGATGGCATGGTCGCGCACGACGACGGCAGCACTGCCGGACGGCAGGTAGCGCTGGCGCGTTGCCTTGTCCTTGACGATCTCGATGGCGCCCATGAGGCCGATCGCGCGGGTCTCGCCCACCAGCGGATGGCCCGAGATGCGCTCCTTAAGCGCCTGCTCGAAATACGGTCCGGTGTCGGTGCGCACGCGTTCGACCAGACCTTCCCGCTCGATGATCTCGATGTTGCGCAGGCCGACCGCGCAGGCGACCGGGTGCCCGGAATAGGTGTAGCCGTGGTAGAACTCTCCGCCCTTCTCGACCAGTGTCGAGGCGACGCGGTCGCCGACCAGAAGCGCGGACAGCGGCAGGTAGCCGGAGGTCAAACCCTTCGCGGTGGTGATGGTGTCCGGCTCGATGCCGTAGGTCTGCGCGGCGAACCAGTTTCCGGTGCGCCCGTAGCCGGTGATGACCTCGTCGAGCATGAGCAGCACGTCGTATTTGCGGCAGATGCGCTGGATTTCGCTCCAGTAGTTTTTCGGCGGGATCTTGACGCCGCCCGCGCCCATCACGGGCTCGCCGATGAAGGCTGCGACATTCTCGGGTCCGGCTTCGAGGATCGCGTCCTCGACCGCTTTCGCGGCGCGCAGACCGAAGACCTCTTCGCTCTCTCCCGGCTCGGCAAGTTCGAAGGCGTAAGGCATCATGACATGCAAGATGTTGGGCACCGCGCCGCCGAGCTGGCCGTGCATGTGCTCCATGCCGCCGAGCGACACGCCGGCCACCGTCGAGCCATGATAAGCGTTCTTGCGCGAGATGATGATGTTCTTGCCGGGCTTGCCTTCGAGCGCCCAGTAGTGCCGAACGAGCCGCAGCGCCGTATCGTTGGATTCCGAGCCAGATGAGCCGAAAAACACCTGGTTGACCGATTTTGGCGCGAGTTCGGCCAGTTTTTGCGCCAAAAGCACCGGCGTCGGCGTCGAACATTTGAAGAAGGAGTTGTAGTAGGGCAGCTCCAGCATCTGCTCGTAGGCGACCTCGGCAAGTTCCTTGCGGCCGTAGCCGAGGGCGACGCACCACAGTCCGGCCATGCCGTCGAGGATGGCGTTGCCCTCGCTGTCGTAGATGTATGCCCCGTCTGCGCGCACGATCATGCGCGTTCCGGCGGCGCGAAGCTCATTGTGGTCGGTGAAGGGATGGAGATGGTGCGCGGCGTCGATGGCCTGCAGCTGCTTCAACGAATAATTCTGATATGTCATGGACTTGCGTCTCCGAATTGAACCAAGCCGGCAACAGCCGGCGGCGGATTCAAAGGGAGACGTGCGGCGAATAGCCGATGCGCGCGCAGAGCCGCAGCATCTCGGCGTGCAGCGTCGGCCGCGACGAACTGACGGCGAATCCGTATCTGTTGGTTCCCGCTGCGATCATTGTCCTGTTCTCGCTTCCTAGAGAGCGGGATCGCAAGTCCGGCGTCAACCCCCGAGGGTGTTCTGCTATGCAGGCTTGCTCGGTTTGCTGCGGGTCGCAGAAGGCTTTCGCGCGGCCGCCGTTGCCCGAATCCGGATCGATTGGCCGATCTGCTCAACCTCGAAGTCGCCTGTCTTGCGCACCAGATCGCTGAGCTTCTTGCAACCATAGTTGCGCGGATCGAAGTCCGGATGAGCGTTCGCCAGCAGTGTTCCGACACCACCCAGGGCAACCCAACCGTCGTCGTTTTCCATCTGGCCGATGACCTTGCGCAGCGCCGCCGCCACATCCGCGAGGGACCCAAGTTTGTTGGCTGCCATACCAGCTTCCGGCGCCTCGCCAGAGGCCTTCGACTGCAGGTTCTCGATGTAGATAAACCGCCGGCAAGCCTGCCTGAAGCTCTCGGGCGTCTTGCGCTCCCCAAAGCCGTAGACGTCGACGCCCTGCTCGCGGATACGCGATGCCAGACGGGTGAAATCGCTGTCGGAAGACACGAGACAAAAACCGTCGAAGCGGCCGCTGTGGAGCAGGTCCATGGCGTCGATTACAAGCGTGATGTCTGACGCGTTCTTGCCCTTCACGTAGGCGAACTGCTGTTGCGGAACGATCGCGTGCCGCGCCAGGAGGTCATTCCACGCTTTCATCTGAGGATGCGAGAAATCGCCATAGATTCGGCGCACGCTCGCCTCGCCGATGGCCGCGATCTCCTCAAACAGCCCATCGGCTATCTTTGCCGAGGTATTGTCGGCATCAATGAGGACGGCAAGACGGGATGAGCGCGCTTCAGTCGGCATTCGTCAAGCTAGCACGGCCAAGCCCGTGGACCTACCCCCGCATCTTCTCGCCGGTCGGATCAAACGGCGCCTCAACATTGATGCGCGCGGGGCGGCGGTGGCCGAGGATCTCGATCTCGAACAGGCCTTCGCTTTCATCCTCGGCGAGCGCCGCCGGCACATAGCCCTGCGCCATCGATTTCTGGACGTAGTGCGCGTAGCCGCCGGAAGTGACCCAGCCGACAACCCGCCACTCGCCGTCGGTGACGCCGCGCACGGCGGAAGCCCCGGTCGCGGCTGTGGAGCCCCGCGCTTCCTTTCCCTTGGCGTCGAAGCGCGGCGCGCCGAAATCATGCGTCTTGCCGACGGTGCCGTAGTCTTTCGACACCTTGGCCCAGATCGGCTCGTCGCCCATGACGTCGGCGTCAAGCGCATCGACGATCAGCGAGACGCGGCGCAGCTTGCCGCCCTCCGCCTTCTCCTTCGCCGCCGCCTCGCGCCCGACAAAGTCGTTCTTCTCAAGCTTGATGAAACGATCCATTCCGCCCTCGAAGACGCCGTAGATCGGGCGCAACTCGCGGAACCAGGTCGGGAAGTTCTTCTCGAGCCGCATCGAGAGCAGGGCGCGCATGCCGAAATCGACGATGCCGAACTCCTCGCCAGCATCCTTGATCGCCTTGTAGACGAGACGCTGGTAGGCCGGAGCCATCCAGATCTCGTAGCCGAGGTCGCCGGTGTAGGTGATGCGGTTGACCATGCAGGGCGCGCCGCCGACCGCCATCTCGCGGAAATCCATGAAGCGGAAGGCCTTTGTCGATACGTCCACGTCGACCAGCTTCCGCAGCAGCGCCTGGGACTTCGGGCCGGCAATGGAGAGGCCGACGAGCGTCTGATCGAAGCGGTGGATGCGGACAGAACCGTCCTTCGGCAGGTGCTTCTCGAACCAGCGCATATGGTATTTCTGCGCCGCCGAAGAGCCCCAGATCATGAATTTTTCCGCACCTGTCTTCGCGATGGTGAAGTCGCCGATCAGCTTGCCGAACTCGTTCAGCATCGGGGTCAGCACTATGCGGCCGGTCTTCGGCATGCGGTTGGTCATCAGGCGGTTGAGGAAATCCTCGGCCCCCGTCCCCGACACTTCGTACTTGGCGAAGTTGGCGATCTCGGTGACGCCGACGCGCTCACGCGTGGCGCGCACCTCCTCGCCAATCGGGCCGAAATCGTTGGAGCGGTGGAACGACACCTTATCCTTGGGCTCGGTTCCCTCCGGCGCGAACCAGAGCGGCGTCTCCAGGCCCCATGAATCGCCCATGACGGCATTCTGCGCAAGCATCGTGTCGTAGAGCGGCGTCGTCTGCGCGGGTCGCGCGCCAGGCAGTTCCTCGTTGGGGAAACGGATGGAGAAACGGCGTGAATAATTCTCGCGCACCTTGGCGTTGGTGTAGCGCAGGCCGGCCCACTCGCCCCAGCGGGCGACGTCCATGCCCCAGACATCGAAGCCCGGATCGCCGTTGACCATCCAGTTGGACAGCGCGAGGCCCACGCCGCCACCCTGGCTGAACCCTGCCATGACAGCGCAGGCGCACCAGAAATTGGTGAGGCCCTGCACCGGCCCGACGAGCGGGTTGCCATCGGGCGCGAAGGTGAAGGGGCCGTTGATGATCTGCTTGATGCCGGCCTTTTCGATGCCCGGGAAATGCTTGAAGCCGATCTCGAGCGACGGCGCTATGCGGTCGATGTCGGGCTGCAGGAGTTCGTGGCCGAAGTTCCACGGCGTCTCGACCGGCGACCACGGCTTGCAGGCTTTTTCGTATGTACCGAGCAGCACGCCGTTGCGTTCCTGGCGGGTGTAGATCTCGCCCTTGAAGTCGAGCACGCCGACCATCTCGCGGCCGGTGCGGGCGTTGAACTCCTCGACCTCCGGCATCGGCTCGGTAAGCAGGTACATGTGCTCCATGGCGAGCAGCGGCAGTTCGACGCCGACCATGCGGCCGACCTCGCGCGCCCAAAGCCCGCCGCAGTTGACGACGTGCTCGGCCTTCACCGTGCCCTGCTCGGTGATCACGTTCCAGGTGCCGTCGACCTCCTGCGTCAGTTCGACGACGCGGTTCCGTAGCACAATCTCGGCGCCGAGTTTTTTCGCCGCCTTGGCGTAGGCATGCGTTGTGCCGGACGGATCGAGATGGCCCTCGACAGGATCCCACATGGCGCCGACGAAATTCGTCTCGTCCATCAGCGGGTACATCGCCTTGGCTTCGGACGGCGTGATCAGCTCGGTGTCCATGCCGAGATAGCGGCCCTTGGCATGGACCAGCCGAAGGAAGTCCATGCGTTCGGGCGTATCGGCCATCATCACGCCGCCGGTCAGGTGCAGCGAGCAGGACTGGCCGGAAATCTCCTCCAGTTCCTTGTAGAGCTGTACCGTATAGGCCTGCAGCTTGGCGACGTTGGGGTCGCCGTTCAGCGTGTGGAAGCCGCCGGCGGCATGCCACGACGAACCGGAGGTCAGCTCCGAGCGCTCGATGAGCATGATGTCGGTCCAGCCGGCCCGGGCGAGATGGTAGAGCACCGAGCAGCCGACGACGCCGCCGCCGATGACCACCGCTTTGACATGGGATTTCATGGGGATTTTCTCATGGTGTCAGGATTTGAATCTGGCCGCCGCGCATAGACGAAGCGGAGGTCGAAGGCGGTCACGTCATCTGCGAGCCGCTCGTCGAGCGCTGCGAGGACGGTCTCGCAGACGGAAGTTCGGTGCTTGAGCACGTCGTGGCTCCAGAACCGCAAGACCGAATAGCCGTTCGCGCGCATGTATTCGTCGCGGCGGCGATCGTAGGAACTGTCGGCATGCTGGGATCCGTCGAGCTCGATGACGAGCCATTTTTCTCTGCAGGCAAAGTCCGCGAAATATGGGCCAATTGGAAGTTGACGCGTGAACTTGTGTCCACCCAACTTTCGGCGCTTCAGCTCAAGCCACAACATCGCCTCGGCTTGATTTTCGCCCTGCCGGAGACTGCGCGCCCGTTTGGTCGCGCCCGGTTTGCGACGACTGCGCGTCTCGCGAGCGCCTTCCCCCACTCCGTCGTCGCTTCGCGACGCCACCTCTCCCCCCTGCGGGGGTAGAGGAAAGGAGCCCAGGTCGGCCACCTCGCGGCCTTCCTCTCCCCCGTCGAACGGGGGAGAGGTGGCACGCGAAGCGTGACGGAGTGGGGGTCGACCAGTCGTCATCGAAACTGAAAACTCAAAAATCTGTCGGTGCGCCGCCTTCGGCCTTGCGCTTGTCGACGAAGGCGTCGAGCTCCTCGCGGATCGCAGGGTCCATGTAGGGCTGCTCGTAGGTGGCGAGGCGTTCCTTCCAGACCCGGTTGGCGCGTTCCAGCGCGGTCGGCGACCCGGCTTCCGCCCATGTCTCGAAATTGCGCCAGTCGGACAGGATCGGCGCATAGAAGGCCGTCTTGTACCGGTCCTGCGTGTGCTGCGTGCCGAAGAAGTGACCGCCGGGGCCGACGGACTGGATGGCGTCGAAGCCAAGCGCTTCGTCGGAGAGGTCGAGCGGGGTCAGGAACTCTGCCACCATCTGCAGGAGGTCGATGTCGAGAATGGTCTTCTCGTAGGAGCAGCGCAGTCCACCTTCGAGCCAGCCGGCGGAGTGAAGGACGAAATTGGCGCCGGACTGGACCGCGCCCCAGAGCGAAAACACGCTCTCATAGGCGGCCTGCGCATCGACCGTGTTGGCCGCGCAGACGTTGGATGTCCGGTAGGGAATGCCGTAGCGCCGCGCGAGCTGGCCGCCGACGATCTGCGCCTTCATGTATTCGGGTGTTCCGAAGGCCGGCGCACCCGATTTCATGTCGACATTGGAGGTGAAGCCGCCATAGCCGACGGGCGCGCCCTTTTTCACCATTTGCGCGAAGGAAATTCCGGCGAGCGCCTCGGCGTTCTGCTGCACGAGCGCGCCGGCGACGGTGACTGGCGCCATGGCGCCGGCGAGCGTGAACGGCGTGATGATCACCACCTGGCCGTTACTGGACATCTGGATGATGCCCTCCATCATCGGGATGTCGAGCTTGAGCGGCGAATTGGTGTTGATGATCGTGTAGACCGAGGGCTCGTCCTGAAGCTGCTCGCGGCTGATCCCGCGCGCGATGCGGGCGATCTCGATGCCGTCGACGTTGCGCTCCTTGCCGAGCGAATAGATGTGGAACGCCTTGTCGGTCAGGATCGCGAGGTCGCGGATGCATTCCAGGTGACGGATCGACGGATGGATGTCGACCGGCTCGACGGGATAGCCGCCGGTCGTCATCAGGATGTTGTGCATCTGCGCGAGCTTGAGGAAGTTGCGGAAGTCGGCGTGGTTGCCGGGGCGGCGACCGTTGTCGAGATCCGAGCAGTTCGGCGCCGACGCCATCTGCGAGAAGACGAGGTTGTTGCCGCCGAAACGCACATTGTGCGCCGGGTTGCGCGCATGCAGCGTGAATTCGCTCGGGCAGTTCCTGACCAGTTCGAGGATCATGTCGGCGTCGAAGCGCACGCGCTCGGTGCCTTCGCGGACGTCGGCACCATGCTCCTTCATGATGCGCCGCGCCTCGTCGTGCAGAACGTCGACGCCGATTTCCCGGAGCACGCGCAGCGACGCGAGATGGATCGATTCGAGTTCGTCGTCCGAGATCAGCTTCGTCGGCGCAAAGGGGTTCTTCAACTGCCGGAATGGCGGCTGCTCGAAGGCGGACGCGCCCCCTGCCCGCTTGCCAGCACGGCCGCCGCGACGCCCCCTGTCGGTGGCAAGCACGGGTTCTGCCGGATGTAGCGCGGCGGTCATGACAATCCTCACGGCAAAGCTTTGTTTCGCGTGAGCATCATGGACCGGGGGACGCCGCGCCATTGCGGAGGCGGCGACCCCTAGCGCGAGGGAAGCGACATGACCCCGCGGCCGCGCCCCGCCTTACAGCGCCATCCAGACCGCAACCGCAAACAGCACGGCAACGCCCGAGCGCATGAGAACCTGCCTGCCACGGCCGGCCGGGGCGGTTTTCAGGTTCTGGTTCGCCGGCTGCGGAACGTTGCCGCGCCGTATCGCCCAGAATTCGAGGTCGCCCGACGGCATGTCGTATCCGTCTACCGTCCACCGCTGTTCCACTGTCCGTACTCCTTTGGCATTCCGCCGCCGTGGAGTGGCAGATAGGGAGGCTGTGTTTCCGAGCGATGCTGGAGCGTGGCGCGCGCTGTAACCAAGGCTGCAACCGGGCGCACGAAGGTCGATGCCCAATCGGCTCACACGACTTTATTGCTTGGTCCTGAGCCCGGCGCGATTGCCTTTTCGAGGCCGGCACCCGATGCAGGCGGCAACCCTCCTGATGGCGGCGCATTCCGGTGACGTACACGCAGCAATCCACAGTCGTTGAAGAGACACCCTGGGCGGCGATCGCCGGGGTGATCGCGACCGTGTCCGTCTTTGCCATCGCGCAAGGGCTGTCCTACCCGCTGCTCTCGTTCATCCTGCAGCGACAGGGCGTATCGCCCGCCTTGATCGGCCTCTCGGCGGCGATGTCCCCGATCGGCTTCATCGTCTCCTCGCCTCTGATTCCCGCCGTTTCGCGCAGGTTCGGCGCAGGACGCACCGCGCTAACCTGCGCAGCGCTCTCGGCCATCGTGCTCGGGCTGGTCGGCTGGACTCAGGACGTCTACGCCTGGTTCCTGCTGCGCTTTCTGCTCGGCGTCGTCGTCAATCCGCTCTACGTGCTCTCCGAGGTCTGGATGATCGCGCTCGCCCCGCCGTCGCGACGGGGCCGCATCATGGGCATCTACACGACGCTGATCTCGGCGGGCTTTGCCGCGGGGCCGATCTGCCTGCTGGTTGTCGGCACGGAAGGCTGGCCGCCATTCCTCGTCGGCATTGTGGCCTTCGTGATCTGTGGGCTCTGCCTCGGCGCCGTGCTTCACCGCCTGCCCGACATGAAGGGCGAAGGCGGCAAGCATGTCTCGGTGTTAGGCTTCCTGCCGCTGGCCTGGGTTCTGCTCGCCGGAGTGGCGATCGCGGCGGGATTCGAGCAGGGCATCCTGGCGCTGCTGCCGGTCTACGGAACGAGTCACGGCATCGCGGAGACATCGATGTCGGCGCTGCTCGCCGTCATGATCGCCGGCAACATCGCGTTCCAGATCCCGCTCGGCCTGCTTGCCGAGCGGGAATCGGCCAGGGCGGTGAAGTTCGGCTGCGTGGTGGCGACGGTGGCGGGATGCGCGCTCTTGCCGGTTGTAATCGAAACGCCGCTGGTGTGGCCCTTCGTGTTCCTGTGGGGCGCGGTGTCCTACGGCATCTACACGATGAGCATTATCGAACTCGGCGAACGTTTTTCGGGCCAGATGCTGATCGCGGGCAATGCGGCCTTCGCCATGATGTGGGGGCTTGGCGGCATCATCGTTCCGCCGATCGCGGGCGGCGCCATCGACGTGATGGGCGCATCGGGCCTGCCGGTGACGCTTGGCGCGATTTGCCTGCTGCTCGCCGTGCTCAGCATCCTGCGCTGGCGCGACGCCTGAGGCTCACGTCTTCGACAGGATGGAACAGAGCTTCGTGACAACCGCCGCAGGCGTATGCCGCGAGGTGATGAAGGGCAGGCCTTTTCGCCTTGCCGTCCAGCCGACGACTTCGACCCCGGCGGCGGATGGTTCGTGGCGCTGCGCCAGTTGCCAGCTCTTGCAGTCTATGGCGCAGACGTCCGCCCTGCCCTGTGCTACGGCGGCAATGGACGCGCGATGCGAACCCGTCTCGATGCACTCGGAGAAGACCGCGAGGCTTTCGTCGATCGCTTCGAGATCGCGTGTCAGGGCGAGGCTGCCCGACATGGATTCGCTGCTGTTGAAGGCGAAGCGTGCGTTGCGCATCAGATCGAGCGGGAGGACTGCACCGCCATCGGCGGGTGCCGCAACTTTCGCACTGCGCCGCATCAGAAGTGCGCTCGAATAAAGTTCCCCGGCGCCGCCTTCGATGCGGTCGTAGCTGGGTTGGCCGATCACCACGACATGCTCGTGCAGCCCCTGCTCCATCGGGCCCCAGCAGGTCTGGGCGAGCAGCAGGGCGGGGTGTTTCCACAAGGTCGGGAACGACAACTCCTCCGATGGCAGCGTAGCAGGGTCCGGCGCGATCACCCTGCCCTCGCCGTCGCGGATGTCGCCGTGCACCGCCGGCAGGTCGCCATTGCGCCGCGCGAGCGTTTCCGGCGCGTCGATGCCGTCAGCAGAGAATCGCGTCCGCAGCTCGGCCCACAACGCGTCCACTTCGGCGCGCGCTTCCGGCCAGTCGTACATGGGAAGAGCAGCGATGGGCGAGGTCATCTCATCACCTGATAGGAGCAGCAACAATCGACCCGGACGCCGAAAGAGTCATTCCTTCGGAGGTTCGGCAGGCACCGGCGCGGTGCCGAAACCGGCGACGTTCTTTGCCCGGATGCGCGGGCGAAAGGCCCGGCCATGTTCGGGCGCGCGTCGCAGGGCTGGATGCGCGACCGGCTCCTTGGGCTTCAGCGCGTATTGCCTGAGCAATGCGAAATAACCCGGGAAGACGTAGCCGTTGTTCATTGCGATCCACTGTTCGCGCCTGTCGTGGAACAGCTTCGGCAGCCTGTACCAGGCGACGTCGGGGCTCTTGTGGTGGACGAGGTGCAGGTTGTTGTTGAGGAACAGGAAGGCCAGCGGCGAGCGCTCGATGATGATCGTCCGGCCGTCGGGGCGCTCCGCCCACTGGTGCTCGGCAAAAGTCCTGACCGAGATCAGCGACTGTCCAAGCCAGACCGGTCCGAGGATGTAGATCCAGAGCGGCATGCCGAAGCCGAATTGCACGACCGGCGGCACGATCGCCAGGCCGATCGCGTGCAGCAGCCAGGCTTTGCGAACCGACTTGTCGCCATCCAGAACCAGCTTCGCCTCGACGGCGAGGAAACCTGCGGTCGCGAGCGGCGGGCCGATGACGATCCGCCCGATCATCGTGTTGTTGAACTTCAGCAGGGCCTTCAAAAACGAAGGCAATTCCTCGTGATGCCAGAGCGCCTTGTAGTAGCTTTCCGGATCGTCGAAGGGATCGGTCAGCCGCTCGTCGGCATGGTGGCGCAGATGCAGCGATTTGAAGCGGCGGAATGGGTAGACCAGCCCGATCGGCAAGCCGACCAGCAACTCGTTGACCCAGCCTTTGCGGGTCGGATGGCCGTGCGATGCCTCGTGCATCAGCGAGGACTGCATGGCCAGGACGAAACCAAGCACGATGACGGCGATAACGGGGAAATCGGGCCAGAGAAAAATCGCTGCCCCAAGCCAGGCAGCGTAACACGCCCCGATCAGGAAGACTGTAGGCCACTCGACGGCCGTTGCTTCCCTGCTATTGCCCCGCTTCATTTTCTGCATGCTTCGACCCCCCAGTCGGGAATTTCACGATTCCTGACAGCATTGTGTCAGGAGACTTGCCTGGCCTCAACGCTACAAAGCGCACAAAATGTGGAACTTGCGCACCACAAGCCTCACATGTCATACATTGTGAACAATCGACAGGATTCAGGTTCCTCGACAAGGGGCGCTTCCGTTAGGTCAGGGGAATTCGAATCCCGAGGGGTAGTCGATGGACAAGCGTCAGCTTTCAGATGTTTTTCGTGAGCGGTTGAAGCTCCTGCTGCTGCGCTCTGGCCAAAACCAGTCCGAATTTGCCGGCGCTGTCGGTATCGACCGCTCGGCGCTATCGCAACTGCTTTCCGGCACATCGACGCGCCTGCCCCGTGCGGAAACGCTGCTGAACATCGCGGCCGAGAACCGGGTGTCGCTGGACTGGCTGCTGGGCTTGAGCCAGGACGAGGGCCTGACCGGTGAAATCCGCCAGAGCCTTGAAATCGAGGAAGGCTCGAACGACCGAAATCACACGCTGCTCGCCCGCTGGCACGCCGAGGCCGCAGGCACCAAGATCCGTTACGTTCCGGCGGGAATTCCCGACCTGCTGCGCACCGAAGCTCTTATCGACTACGAGGCCGACATCTCCAACCGCAGCCGCGAGCGGCAGGCCGGCGAGACGCAATACCGCATCGAATACAACCGGCGGCCAGAGACCGACATGGAAGTTTGCATGCCGCGCCACACACTTGACATTTTCGCGCGAGGACTGGGCGTCTGGAGCGGATTTCCCGAGAACGAGCGGCGCGCGCAACTCAGGCACATGGCCGAACTGCTCGACGACCTCTATCCAACGTTCCGCCTGTTTCTCTATGACGGGCGGCTGCGCTATTCGGTGCCCTACACGATTTTCGGGCCATACCGCGCCGCGATCTATGTCGGCGACATGTATCTGGTGCTCAATGCCACCGATCCGATCAACACGCTGACCCGCCACTTCGACAATCTGATCCGTGCAGCCGACGTCAATGCGCATGAGACAGCGGCGCACGCGAGGGCGCTGGCCGAGGCGAACCTTGGGACGGCCTGAAGCATTGACGAGACATAAAGACTTCTTTATATCCTTATCTCAAATCATTGTCTGAAGGCCGCATTGCCATGACCAATCCCATAGACGCGCTGCTTGCCGAAAAAGGCGTGCTGCTGGCCGACGGCGCGACCGGCACGAACCTGTTCAACATGGGGCTGGAATCGGGCGAAGCGCCCGAACTCTGGAACGAAACGGCCCCGGAAAAGATCGCCGCGCTGCACCAGAACTTCGTCGACGCCGGCGCCGACATCATCCTGACCAACTCCTTCGGCGGCACGCGCCAGCGGCTGAAGCTGCACGATGCCCAGGACCGCGTCCACCAACTGAACAAGCGCGCCGCAGAGATCGCGCGCGGCGTGGCCGACAAGGCCGGCCGCAAGGTGATCGTGGCGGGCTCGGTCGGGCCGACCGGCGAGTTGCTGGAACCGTTGGGCGCCATGACCTATGGCGAGGCGGTGGACGCGTTCGCCGAGCAGATCCAGGGGCTGAAGGACGGCGGCGCCGAGGTCGCCTGGATCGAGACGATGTCCGCCCCCGACGAAGCTAAGGCAGCTGCCGAAGCAGCGATCAAGGTCGGGCTGCCATACACCTACACCTTCTCATTCGACACGGCTGGCCGCTCGATGATGGGCCTGGCGCCCAAGGACGTGCATGGCGCGGCCGATGGGCTTGCCGAAAAGGCTGTCGCGGTCGGCGCGAATTGCGGCGTCGGCGCGTCCGATATCCTCTCGTCGCTGCTCGACATGAGCGCGGCCAAGCCCGACGCGACGATCATCGTCAAGGGCAATTGCGGCATCCCCGAATTCCGCGGCACGGATATCCATTATTCCGGCACGCCGGAACTGATGTCGGACTATGTCAGGCTGGCGGTCGATGCAGGTGCCAAGATTGTCGGCGGCTGCTGCGGAACGTCGTTCGGACATCTCGCCGCGATGCGCAAGGCGCTCGATTCGCATGTGAAGGGCGAGCGGCCGACCGTCGAAACGATCGTGTCTCGCATCGGCCCGCTGCGCAACAAGACCGCCGACAAGAGCGGAAGCACAGGCGAGACGAGCGAAGCACGCCGCGAGCGGCGGCGGCGCGCCTGACGGGCGGATACTTCAGGTCCCGGGCAGCGTGCTCAGCACCCGGTGATAGAACTCTTCCCGCTCCGCCAGCCAGTCGTAGCCGCGCTGCCAGCTTGCCGGATCGGTGACCGGCAGCGAAAAATTGCTGAGGTAGCAGCAACCCTGGTAGCCGCGCAGGCTGGCGCCGAGCGCATCGCCCAAGGCGGGTTCGCATGAGGCCAGCCGGTCTACGGTCGTGGCCCAGCGCTCCCCGCGCTCTCCCCTGACGAACAATCCGACGCTGCGGTTGGTCAGGTAGAGCGACAGGACGAGATCATCGGCAACCCGCCGCCAGCGCGACCAGAGGCTGCCACGCTCGATCTCGACAGGCGCGCGGAAGGCGGTGTAGCCATCCCAGAAACGCTTGATTTCAGGCGAGGACAGCGAGCGCAGGCCTGTGCGCTCGATGTCCCACTCGTCCATGTCCATGCTTCCGTCAGCCCGCTTCGCAACCGATCCACACATGCGCGTTCGCGTGCAAGGATCCGTTAACGACCATTTTCAACCAAACCTTGCAGGCTTTGCGCCACAGTGCTCCCGGTTTCACTCGGAGGCTGCCATGCGCGTGGTGTCGCTGTCGATCCTTCTTCTGGCGTGGTTGTGCGCCGCCGCCGCGGCCGACCCGGTCGAGCTGTCTGTCGCACGCATGTCGCCCTCTTCGGGTTTCGTGCTTGTGCGCGACGGAACGATCTACATGCAGATTGCCTACCGTTCCGATCAGCCGGTCCGCCTGCAGGCGCGGGCGTTCGCCGGCGGCTCGTCGTTGGACAAGGGCCAGAAGATGAACGCGTCAGTCACACACCCTGCGGGCAGCGGGCGAGCGCTGGTCTGGGTGAGCTTCACGGCGCCTGCGGTCATCGACGAAATACGCGTCACCGCATACGACGACAGATGGCAACCGCTGTCGACGCTGTCCGTCCCGAGGCCCGCCGAATGGCTGGGCAAGCCTGCCGAAACCTACCGCGCCCCGCCCGAATGGGTGACCGAACTGATGGAGGAGGAGAAGAGGATCGCTGAACAGTATCGCAAGGACAATCCGCAGCAACCGGACCTTTTGGGCGGTCTTTTCGTCGCCTTCGTGTTCTTGACCGTGCCCGGCTATTTCATCCTTCAGGCAATTGCGTTTCTTACGCAACGCGGCCGCTGGCGCTGGGCCTCGATCGCGCCGCTGCTTATCATGGCTCCGGCGGCGGTGCATGCGGTCCTGGCGCTCAACGCGGGATCGAACCTCTGGCCAATCCTTGTCATCTTTGCCGCCCCCATCGGTTTCCTGTACCTCGCGGCGCTGCTGGGGCTGCGCTGGCTGCGCGGCGCATCTGTCGCCGCCTGACCGGCACACGCGAAAGAGGCCGGCGGGAAGCCCCCTTCCCACCGGCCTGCCTCACCCGCCCAATCGGTCATGCGCCGGAGTGCGCACGGCCGTCATCGCCACTACCGGTTGCCGCCATCGAGCGCCGAGGCCAGGCGCACCAGCGAGAGGAACTCGGACCTGTAGCCATACGGGTCCGTTCCCCTGGAGGCAGTGGCAATCTCCATGATCTTATCGAAGCCGAAATCGGCGGTGGCATCCGTGCCGCGCAGCTTCTGCCCGAAGGCGGCGACCGCGACCGAGAAGCGGCGATCGGCGTCCGCCGCGTCGAAGGATGAAACCTCGTTGGCCTTCGTCACCGGCGTGGTGACTAGCTTCGAGATGTCCTCGGTCGGCAGCTTGTAGCGGATCTTCACGAAGGCATATTCGCCTGCGTTCGCCACGCCGCCATTGGCGGTCGACGCCTCGCCGTAGCGTAGCGGATCCATCACCTCGGCCGGGCTGCCCTTGGGCGTGATCTCGTAGATCGCAGTCACCGAATGGCCCGAACCGATCTCGCCGGCGTCGACGCGGTCGTTGTTGAAGTCCTCGCGGTTCAGCGCCCGCGTCTCGTAGCCGATCAGGCGATATTCGGAGACGGCTGCGGGATTGAACTCGACCTGGATCTTCACGTCCTTGGCGATCGGGAAGAGCGTCGAGCCGGCCTCCTGAACGAGCACCTTCTCGGCCTCGCCGAGCGTATCGATATAGGCGGCGGTGCCGTTGCCATTCTGGGCGATGGTCTGCATCATCTGGTCGTTAAGATTGCCGCGACCGAAACCGAAGACGGAGAGAAAGACGCCTGACTTGCGCTTTTCCTCGATGATGCGCCTGAGGTCGTCGTCGTCCGATTGGCCGACATTGAAGTCGCCGTCGGTGGCGAGCATCACGCGATTGACGCCGCCCTCAACGAAGGACTGCTGCGCAAGGCGATAGGCTTCCTTGATGCCCGCTTCGCCGGCGGTCGTGCCGCCCGGACGCAGATTGTCGATGGCCGACAGGATTTTCGCGCGCTCGGAGACTTTCGTCGGCTCGAGCACAGTTCCCGCCTCGCCAGCATAGGTGACGACGGACACCGTGTCCTCGGGGTTGAGCTTGGTCACCAGCAGGCGGAACGCCGATTGCAGGAGCGGCAGCTTGTCGGGCGCGTTCATGGAGCCGGACACGTCGATCAGGAAGACGAGGTTGGCGCGCGGCTGCTCGGCCGCCTGCACGTCATAGCCCTTGATGGCGACGTGCATCAGCTTGGTGTTGCCGTTCCATGGCGTCGGCATGACCGTGACGGTCGAGTTGAACGGCGTCGAGGCTGCGTCCGGACCCTTCCAGTCGTAGGGGAAATAGTTGACCATCTCCTCGACGCGAACGGTGTCGGCCTGCGGCAGGAAACCTTCCCTCAGCGAGCGGCGCACGAAGGAGTAGGACGCCGTGTCGACGTCGATCGAGAAGGTCGAGACCGGGTCGGTGGCGGCGGCGCGCACAGGATTGGTCTTGAATTCGGCGAAGCGGTCGCTGTTCTCTTCAAGCTGCGGGACCATGTCGATCGGAGCCGGTGCGCCAGCCGACTGGTCGGCCATCATCTTGGAAGTCGTTACGGTTCCCGGAACTATGCCTGCGCGCCCAAGCGGCGCTACGGCCGGCGCCGCAAGACTGCTGACATCGCGCGACAGTTCGGCCACCGGCGCGGCATAGTTTGCCGGCGCTTCGGGCTCGGGCGCGGGCTGAGCCTGAAGCTGGTTTGGCGCTGTGCGGGTATCTGATTGCGCGTCCGCCTTAGTCTCTTTCGCGGGTTCGTTGACCGTCGCTTCCTGCCGAACGACGGGATCGCCGGTGACCTGTTCGTTCCCGAAATTGAACGGCTGGTCCTGCATCAGATGGAATGTCGTGTAGCCGGCGATCGGCAGCGCGATCAGGGCGGTGAGCGCCGGCGCGGCGATAAGTTTCTTCTGCATCATCTCTCTCCAGATCTTCCCTATGCGATCCGTGAGACGAAGCTGTTCGTCCGATCCTTTGGGCGCGGCAGCGGAATTTTCCTCGAACGCCTGCATGGCGGCGGCGAGCGCCCGCGCCCGGGCCTCGGCACGGGGAGCCGGGGCCTTCAGGCCCGCCAGTTGCTTGAGTTCGTTGTCGTCGGTCATCGTCATTCATCCCGGGCGGAAAGCATCAGCGCCTTCAGCCGCTTCTTCGCTTCATGGATATGCCAGGACACCGTTGCCTCGGCGCAGGCCATGGCGTCGGCCGCGGCCGAATGGGAGAGCCCTTCACCGTAGACAAGCAGCACGGCGTCACGCTGCTTGTCGGGCAGCTTGCGCACCGCCGCCCAGATCCGCTCGCCCCGGTCGTCGGCATCCTCCCCGCCCTGCCTTTCGATCACCGCGTGAACGCCGAAGGCCTCGGCCTTTGCCGTCTCGCGCTTCGTCTTGCGCATCATGTCGCGCGCGGCGTTGAGCGTCATGGCGTAGAGCCAGGTGGTGAAGGCGCCGCCGCCACGATAGCCGCGGATGGCGCGCCCGAGCCGCACGCAGACCTCCTGCGCGATGTCCTCGGCGTCGGCCTTGCGGCCGCACCAGCGCCAGGCGACCCGATGCACGAAATCATAGTGCCTTGCGACAAGCCTGCCGAAAGCAGCACTGTCCCCCTTCTGGGCCATGCCGATCAGGTCGAGATCGGAGGGCTCGATTTCATCAAGCATCATCGCCATCATTTGACCGTTGGACGAAAGCTTTCGGGCATTCCTTGGGGGAGAGCGAAAGATTTTTCGCATGCGTACGTTCTGAATCGAAAACGGCCGCGCAAGGCGGCCGTTCAGGATTTTCGCGGCGTGTCGCTCAGTCCAGCGCCGCGACGACGATGATCTCGACCTTGTATTTCGGCGCGGCGAGCTTCGCCTCGCCCGTCGCGCGGGCCGGCGGGTTGGCCGGGTCGATCCAGGCGTCCCAAACCGAGTTCATCTCAGCGAAGTTAGCCATGTCGTCGAGCCAGATGATCGTCTGCAGGAGCTTCGACTTGCTGGAGCCCGCCTTGGCGAGCAGCCTGTCCACGGAGGCAAGGCAGTCCCTGGTCTGTTCGGCAACGCTGGCGCCCTCGCCGACCTGTCCGGCCAGGTAGACGGTGTTGTTGTGGATGACGATGTCGCTCATGCGCTTGCCGACATCGATGCGTCGAATGGTCATTTTGGCGTTTCCCTGCTGTTGGTCGCTGTTCCTTAGATTTGGCGGCACAGCCAAGCAAGTGCGCGCGGCGGAAATCTGGCGGCCGGGCGGAAACTTGCCCCTATTCGCATTTGGAACTGCCGCTTCGCCTGATATTTCGGCGAGCAGGCGAATTGACTAATGTAATAACATCACATACCCAAGCGGCCTCCACCGGAGTTGCCACATTGGCGGAAGCAAGCCTGACTTTTCGCGACCTGACGCTGGGCTACGGCAGCCATCCGGCCGTGCATCACCTGGATGGCAGGGTCGAAGCCGGGTCACTGACCGCGATCGTCGGCGAGAACGGCTCCGGCAAGTCGACCCTGATGAAGGGGATCGTCGGCGTGCTGACGCCTATGGCCGGCCAAAGCATCGCGAAGCGCGGCGCGCGCATCGCCTACCTGCCGCAGCAGTCCGAACTCGACCGCAGTTTTCCTGCACGCGTCGTCGACCTGATTTCGCTCGGTCTATGGCCCAAGCGCGGCCTCCTCGGCCGCTACACGGCCGAGGACATGGCTTCGGTGAAGGACGCTCTGACGGTCGTCGGACTGGAGGGGTTCGAAGAGCGTTCGATCGACACGCTGTCGGGCGGGCAACTTCAGCGGGCATTGTTCGCGCGCGTGCTGGTCCAGGATGCCGAAATCATCCTGCTCGACGAGCCGTTCAACGCGATCGACCAGCGCACCGTCGCCGACCTGATCTCGCTGATCAAGCGCTGGCAAAGTGAGAAGCGAACGGTGATGGTCGTCGTCCACGATGTCGACCTCGTGCGCGAGCATTTCCCCGAGACGCTGCTGCTCGCTCGCCGCGCGGTCGCCTGGGGGCCAACCGCCGAGGCGCTGAGTGCCGAGAACCTGGGCAAGGCGCGCGGCTTCGACGAGGCCTGGCGCGACGACGCACCGTGGTGCGAACCTGAACACACCATGCATGACCATGCGCGCGACCATGCGGGGCATGATCATTCGGGCCATGACCATTCGGGGCGCGACCATTCGGGGCACGACCATTCGGGGCACGACCACCGGCATGGGCCGAAGGCGGCGTGACGATGTACGATTATTTCATCGCCCCCTTCGTCGAGTTCGGTTTCATGCAACGGGCCCTTGGCGGCTCGCTGCTCCTGGCACTTTCATCGTGCCCCGTGGGCGTATTCCTGATGCTCAGGCGCATGAGCCTGACCGGGGACGCAATGGCGCACGCCATACTGCCGGGCGCCGCCGCCGGTTTCCTGCTCTACGGGTTGCAGATCGTGCCCATGACCGTGGGCGGGCTGATCGCCGGGGTCGTCGTGGCGATGGGCGCGGGAGCCGTGTCGCGCTTTACGGTCCAGAGAGAAGACGCCTCGATGGCTGCATTCTACCTGATCTCGTTGGCGCTTGGCGTGATGATCGTTTCGCTGCGGGGATCGAGCGTCGATCTGATGCATGTGCTTTTCGGCACCGTGCTGGCGCTCAACGACGCGGCGCTGACGCTGATAGCTTCGATCGCGGGGGTGACGCTGCTGACGCTCGCGGTGTTCTGGCGCGCGCTGATGGCGGAATGTCTCGATCCCCTGTTCCTGCGCTCGGTCAGTCGCCTGGGGACGCCGGCTCACTTCATCTTCCTCGGACTGGTCGTGCTCAATCTGGTCGGCGGCTTCCAGGCGCTGGGCACATCGCTTTCGGTCGGGCTGATGATATTGCCGGCCGCCGCCGCACGGTTCTGGACGAATCGCGTCGGAACCATGTGCCTGCTGGCACTGGCGATCGGCTTTGCCTCCTGCGTCGCCGGGCTGTTGATGTCCTATCACGCGTCGCTGCCTTCCGGGCCGGCGATCATTCTATCAGCCGGCGTCGTTTATCTTGCCTCGACGCTTGCCGGCCCGCGTGGAGCGTTTCGCTCGCGCGTTCGCCATCACCGCCACCGAACCGCCTGAACCTCGAAGGAGTAGACAATGACGAGACTGTCGCGCCTCGCCACCACATTTGCTGTTATAACATTCGCGTTGCCAGCGCTTCCGGCCGCAGCCGAACCGTTGAAGGTGGTGGCAAGCTTTTCCATCATCGGCGACTTCGCCAGGAACGTCGGCGGCGACCGGATGGAACTCACGACGCTTGTTGGCCCCAACGGCGACGCGCATGTCTACGAGCCAAAACCGCAGGATGCGGTGGCGATGGCGGGAGCCGACGTCGTGCTCGTGAACGGCCTGCATTTCGAGGGATTTTTGCAGCGGCTGGTCGAGGCCAGCGCCACCAAGGCCGCCGTCGTGGAGCTGACCAAGGGCGTCGAACCACTGACTGGGACCGAAGAGGGACATGAAGGAGAAGCCCACGAGGCCGACGCGCATGAAGGCCACGAGGCCGAGGAAAGCAAGGCGGCATCCGAAACCGGCCACGCTCATGGCGCGATCGATCCCCACGCGTTCCAGTCGATCGCCAATGCCAAGGTCTACGTGGGCAACATCGCGGACGCGTTCTGCGGTGCGGACCCGGAAGGCTGCGGCGAATACAGGACGAACGCCGCCGCCTACATCGCCAAGCTCGACACTCTCGAAACCGAAGTGAAGGCGGCGGTGGCGTCGATCCCGGCCGACAAGCGTACGGTCATCACCTCGCATGACGCGTTCGGCTATTTCGCGCACGAATACGGCATCGTGTTCCTTGCGCCCGAAGGCATCTCCACGGAAGCCGAGGCTTCGGCGGGCGACGTCGCGAAGCTGATCGAGCAAGTCAGCCACGACAATGCCTCCGCCATCTTTGTCGAAAACATCACCAACCAGCGCCTCATTGAGCAGATAGCCAGCGAAACCGGGCTGAAGGTCGGCGGTACGCTCTATTCCGACGCGCTGTCGGACGCCGATGGACCGGCCGGCACCTATATCGACTTGATGAAGCACAACATCGGCACCATCAAAGGCGCGATCCTGGGAAGTTGAGCCAACTGACACTGCTTGGCCGTTGCCCAGCCGGCCAAGCAGTGTCAGAACAGCCGTCCGGCGTCGAAACGAAGGGTGAAGCAATGGAATTCCGAGAGATCAGCGACAACTATTCGGTGAGCGCCCAGATCACGCCGGACGAAATAGCGGCCGTGAAGGCTGCGGGCTTCAACAGCGTCATCTGCAACCGACCAGACGACGAGCAGCCGGGCCAGCCTTCGGCCGACAGCGTGAAGGCCGTGGCGGCAGCGGCGGGACTGGAATTCCGCTACATTCCGGTCATCAGCGGCCAGATCACCGAACAGAACGTCGCCGACCAGGCGGTCGCGCTGGAGGAGTTGAAAGGACCGGTGTTCGCCTATTGCCGTTCCGGCGCGCGCTGCACCAATCTATACGGCCTGATCCAGGAGATGGGCGAATAGGCGGGCGTCAGGCCTTTCGTGACAGACCCGCCTTGCCGAGTTGATAGTCGAAATACGCCGCTACCGGACTTCTATCGACATAGGCCGCCCGGGCTGTCGCCAGCCCCAGCCGCGCCAGTTCGGCCATGTCTGGCGCCGGCCCGCGTTCAAAGAGCAGCCGGGTCGGATTGACCATATCGATCATTCTGAGCCCCACGCGGCCGGCCGCGTATTGCAAATTGTGGTGGTTGAAGCCAACGACATGCGCGAAATGCAGCGCACCGAACCCCTTTTGCGCATGGTGTTCCATGTCGGGCACCATGATGAAGACCTGGCCGCCGGGTTTCAGCCAGGCGACCATCGCCTGGAGCGCCTCGACCGGCGTGTTCAGATGTTCGAGAACGCTCATGCAGGTGACCAGGTCGAACTCTCCTGCGAAATTCACGTCCCGCCATCCCGAGACCTGAATCCGCTCGCCTAGACTCTCTCTGGCATAGGCCGCGAAGGCGGTGCCGGGTTCGAACCCATGGGCGTCGAAACCGGCGTCGAGCATGGCCGAGACCAATTCGCCGGACCCGGCACCGAAATCGAGCGTGCGGCCGCCGGCCGGAATTCGCGAGCGCAGCCAGCCGCTGCACTCCGACGCCTCGTCGGTGCGTTTGCGCAGATGCCGCGCACGCGGAGCCGAAACGGCGCCCTGATAGTCGAGGCGGTAGTATCGCTCGTAGTAGCGGTCGAGTTCTTCGGCCGAAGGCATCGGGTTGGTGCGCAGCAGCCCGCAGCGATCGCACATGACGGTGGAGAGGCGCTTGAGGCGACGGTCGAGACCGGCAACCGGCGTACAACCATCGCAACCGCAGACCGGACAAGGCACGGCTTCGCCATCGTAGCGATAGCGCGTGAACGGCAGCAGATGCCTGGCGACCTCAAGCGGGTTCATCTGGGTTTCTTACCAAACGAACGCGTCCATGTGAAATGCCTGCGCCTGCGGCGCGTAGCGATAGCGCGCGCCATAGGGGCAGGCGTTTCGGTCGAGGCAGCCGCCATCGCGGCATGGCCCGCCTGATGGACCGCGCACATGGTCGCGACAGGTCCCGTAGGCGAAACCGGACCCGGAATACGCGCCCACCGGACAGGATTTCATGCATGGTTTTCCGTCACATAGATCGCAAAGGTGAATCACGTCGTCAGGCGCTTGAATCGAAACCTCAACGTCGAACAGCAGCGCTCCGCGATAGGCGTGCCAGAGCCCGTACTCGGGATGCATGAGGATGCCGAGCGGCGAGGGTCGCAGCCCCTCGGCACGCATCGCCCATTGCTGGAACGGGAGCCATGGGCGGTCGCTGGGCGACACCGCCCTCGCCCCGAAACAGGTGGCAATCGCCCCGATGGTTTCCCGCGACCATGTATCCATCGGATTGGCAAGGTCTTGCGGCTGCGATTTCCGCCAGCGCAGGAAATGCGGCCAAGGCGCGTCGCCCGCCTGCCCCGCGAGCAGCACGGATTTCGCCGGAGCACCGGAAGGACCGGGTGGCGCAGTTTCGCCCGAGGAGAAATTGAAGCCTCCGCGCAGGATCAGGCCGTGCCCGGCGAGCCCTCCTTCGATGCTCTCAAGGTCAGGCTGATCCACTGTCCCGCCATCAGTTCCGAAGCGTCTCGCCAAACAGCGTCTTCAATCGGGCAAAATGGCGCTCGGCACCCTGCTCGTTGAACACTGTGTGGTCCGACACGCACCAGCCATGCGCCATGCCGACATAATTCTCGATGGCGTGGTCGATTTCCGCGACGCGAAATGCTTCCGCGAGCCTGGCCGACTGTTCCGGCGGAAAACTGCCGTCAACGCCGGCCGATGCAACGTAGACCCGCGCCTTGATCCGGGACGCGTTCATTTGTGGGCTGTCCGGCGCATCGTTGGCGAGGTTCCCGCCATGGAAGCTAGCGGCCGCGACGATGCGATCGGGATGCGCGGCCGCGGCGTTGATGGCGCGCGGACCGCCCATGCAGTAGCCGGTCGTGCCGATCGGTCCGGTGACGCCATGCGACGCCAAGGCGTCGAGGAAATATCCCGTATCGGCCTGCGTCATCGCCTGAGTGGTTGCACCCATGGCGGCACGGATCAATGCGGCCGTGGCCGGCTCCTTGAAGCCGGTCTTCGCATCGAATGGACCGAAGTGCCCGCCCCGGTAGAAAAGATCGGGCACCAGCACGGCATAGCCAAAGGCGGCGATGCGCTCGGCAATCGTTTGCATCGCCGGCCGAACCCCGAAGGCGTCCATATAGAGAATGACGCCGCTCTTCGGCGTCGGCCCGGATGGCGCAACGAGTCTGGCTTGAGCCGTTCCGTCGGGCGTCTCAATGCGGATCTGATGCCTGTCCATCGTCGCTCCCAATGCCGCGCCGGGATACATAGCGATACGACGCTACGGTACAAGCGACCACGTACCAAGTTTGCAATGTGTCAGAAAGAGACGACACTGGCGCTTATGGCTTGCAGGGCGGCAGGAATTCTGAAAGATCGCGCCTCATCATGAGACCAAGCATGCTCTTTCGCCTGATGACCATCCTGCTGCTGGCGGGATGCGCCGCCTCCGAACCCAAGAATGTTTCGTACGCGCCTCTTCCCGCCGCGGCGCCATCCGTGCAGGCCGCGCCTCCTATGGCCCCTCCCATACCGGCTTCCGATGCCGTGGCTGCATCTTCGGCGGCCAATCCCCTCGCCGAAACGAGTCCGTTCGGCGAGGCGATCCCCGCGAATGAATCCGACATTGCCGCAGGTGTTCCGGAGGGCGCAACGAATTGCAGCACCGTCGACGGCGTCACCCTGTGCGATGCGCCTGCCGGCCTGGGCTTCGGGGAATCTGGCGCAGACGAACAGACCCACACCAACTGACCGCTGATTGGCACCAGAAAGGCACTGCGTGCCGCGAGCGGATGGAACACCAGCCTCAGCTCTTGAACGCGCTGCGCCAGACTTCCTTGTGAATAATGTTGGCCACTTTAGCCCGGCCTGTTTCGGGCTCGCTTCAGGTGAAGGCGTCCGCCATCGACGCCTTCTTGGTCGCGATGAAGTCCTTGAGACCGTCGTCGATGCCCGGATCGAGATAGGGCGCTTCGTATGTCTCGAGCCAGCGCCGGGCGATCTCGTTGGCGCGCTGCGGCGCGGTCTTCTCGCCCTCGGCCAGCCACTGCTCGTAGGAATTGTTGTCGGCTATGGACGAGCGATAGAACGCGGTCTGGAAGTTCGCCTGCGTGTGGTCGCAGCCTAGGAAATGGCTGCCCGGTCCGACCTGGCGGATGGCGTCCATCGCCTGGCCGTTCTCGCTGAGGTCCACACCCTCGGCGAACTTCTGCTGCATGCCGAGTTGGTCGACGTCCATCATGAATTTTTCGTAGCATGAGGCCAGACCGCCCTCGAGCCAGCCGGCGGAATGCAGCACGAAATTGGCGCCGGCCAGGATGGTCGAGTTGAGCGTGTTGGCGCTTTCATAGGCGGCCTGCGCGTCCGGAACCTTGGAGGCGCAAAGCGAGCCGCCGGTGCGGAATGGCAGGCCTAGACGACGGGCGAGCTGTGCCGCGCCGTAGGAGACGAGCGACGGCTCCGGCGTACCGAAGGTCGGCGCTCCCGACTGCATGGAGATGGATGAGGCGAATGTGCCAAACAGGACCGGCGCGCCGGGCCGCACAAGCTGGGTAAGTGCTGCACCCGCGAGCACCTCGGCGAGTACCTGCGTCAGCGTGCCGGCGACCGTGACCGGGCTCATCGCGCCGGCAAGGATGAAGGGGGTCACGATGCAGGCCTGGTTGTGACGCGCATAGACCTTGAGCGCGCCAAGCATGGTGTCATCGAAGACCATCGGCGAGTTGGCATTGATGAGCGAGGTCAGCACCGTGTTGTTCTCGACATAATCGTCGCCGAACACGATCTTGGCCATCGCCACCGTGTCTTCGGCGCGTTCCGGTGCGGTGACGGAGCCCATGAACGGCTTGTCGGAATATTTGATGTGGCTGTAGATCATGTCGAGGTGGCGCTTGTTGACCGGCACGTCGACCGGCTCGCAGACCGTACCGCCCGAATGGTGGATCGACGGCGCCATGTAGGCGAGCTTCACGAAATTGCGGAAATCCTCGATGGTGGCGTAACGCCTGACGCCGTCGAGGTCACGCACGAAGGGCGGGCCGTAGACCGGCGCGAAGACCGTGGTGTTGCCGCCGATCTGGACCGAGCGCTCCGGGTTGCGCGCATGCTGGGTGTAGACAGGCGGTGCGGTTTTCAGCAGCGAGCGTGGCAGGCCCTTTGGAAAATGCACGCGTTCGCCCTTAACGTCGGCGCCGGCTTCCTTCCACATCGCCAGCGCTTCCGGATCGTCGCGGAAGATGATGCCGGTTTCTTCCAGCACCGTGTCTGCATTGTTCTCGATGATCGACAGGCCCTCCTCGTCGAGCACCTCATAGACCTTGATCGCGCGGTTGATGTAGGTCTGCTGGGTGCCGGGACCGCCGCCGGAGCGTGCTGCGCGTCGAGCGGCCGCGCCGCCGCTCGCAGCCCTGCCGCGACGCGCGGTGGAGGCTTCCTGCTCGGCTGCGAGATTTTCTGTCATGACGGTATTCCCTGGAAACAAACGCGGCGCGGCCGCGAAACGCCCGCCGCTACCCTTGGCCGGATCGTAGCCATCGACCTTAGTGGAAACGGCTTGCCAACGCCAAGCGCTGTCGCAATCCCGACAAGCAACGACCGCCCCAGGCCGGTGGCCGGAGGCGGTCGCGAAGGCGCTCGGGATGCGAAAGCGTCAACCTCTGCCGGTAGCAGCGTCCACGCTCCACGGACCGGGGCCGGCGGCGGCGATGTAGAGGAAGATGAAGCAGAAAAGCAGTGCCGGTTCGCCGCCGTTCAGCGCCGGGAAGAAGCCGCCCGAGGCATGGCCGAGGAAATAGGCAATTGCCATCATGCCGGACAGTATGAACGCGACCGGCCGCGAAAACAGACCGATGACGAGGAGCAGGCCACCGACCACTTCGAGGATTCCCGCAGTATAGAGGAGGCCATTGAGGGGATAGGGGAACGGCGCCGGCCAGCTGAACAGCTTCATCGTTCCGTGCGTCAGGAACGTCGCGGCGGCGAGTATGCGCAACAGGCTGAGTATCTGCGGCGCCCAGCGGTGGAGAAATGTCAACTGCATCGAGTGTTTCCTCATGAATCTGCGAAGTCCGCGACCATAAGACCGTGTGGTCCCGTGGCAAGTAGGCACATGAAGGTAACCGGGACGCGTCCGGGCCGTGCCATAAAGGCATTCGCTCGCCCGGGCGCGGAAGTCGGTCGCTTTCGTTTTGCAGGAAGTCGCAAATCAGCTATGGCTTTGAAACGCTTGCGGGCTACGTATTGCCGCAACCTCGCCGCGTCTCGTCATATTGACGGAACGGGGGCCATCAGGAGCTTGAAATGTCGGACGACGAGATCATCCTTTCCGAGCTTTCCGACGAAGAACTCGTGCAGCAGATGCACGACGATCTCTATGACGGGCTGAAGGAAGAGATCGAGGAAGGCACCAACATCCTTCTGGGACGCGGTTGGGTGCCCTACAAGGTGCTGACCGAAGCGCTCGTCGAAGGCATGCGCATCGTCGGCGAGGATTTTCGCGACGGCATCCTGTTTGTGCCGGAGGTCCTGCTTTCGGCCAACGCCATGAAGGCCGGCATGTTCATCCTGCGCCCGCTGCTCGCCGCCACAGGCGCGCCGAAGCAGGGCAAGATGGTGATCGGCACGGTGAAGGGCGACATCCACGACATCGGCAAGAACCTCGTCGGCATGATGATGGAAGGCGCCGGCTTCGACGTCATCGACCTTGGCATCAACAACGCCGTGGAAAAGTACCTGGCGGCGATCGAAGAGCACAAGCCCGACATCATCGGCATGTCGGCGCTGCTGACCACCACCATGCCCTACATGAAGGTCGTGATCGACACGATGAAGGAAAAGGGCATCCGCGACGACTATGTCGTGCTGGTCGGCGGCGCGCCGCTGAACGAGGAGTTCGGCAAGGCCGTCGGCGCAGACGCCTATTGCCGCGATGCCGCCGTCGCCGTCGAGACGGCGAAAGACTACATGAAGCGCAAGCACAACGTCCGCGCCTCGAGCTGAGGCACGGACGTTTTTAAGCTAAGGCTTGACGAGCGTCAGTTTGCGACGTCGTTCACCGCGCCCTGGGTAGCATCCACAGTATTGGACGCATCCTTGCCGACGCCGCGGATCGTGTTGGCGCAGGCGGATGCAGCCAGGGCGCAGGCCAGCAGGGCCGCAATCGGCGCAAGTCTTGACAGTTTCATGGACGATGTCTCCCTCAATCACCAGATCATGCTGGTGACAACGGATTGAACGGCGTTAGGTTCCACCTGATCGAAATGCTGGAAGCGTGGCCGGATTGGTGACTGGCAAGTGACGACTGAACAGGCAGAAGCGCTCGAAGAGCCCGAGGTGATCACCAGAGGCGGCAAAGTCGCCGCGGCGGTTCCGCTGGCCGACCGCGTGCGGGTCATCGCATGCGGAGCGATTGCGCGCGAGGTCATCGCGATCTGCCGGGCGAACGGATTGAAGCATATCGACCTCGTGTGCCTGCCAGCGATCTGGCACGTCTTCCCCGAAAAAATCGGTCCCGGTACGCGCGAAGCGATCGCCGATGCACGGCGCGAAGGATATTCGCGCATCTTCATCGGATACGCCGAGTGCGGCACGCAGGGGCAACTGGACAAGATCTGCGCCGAGGAAGGCATCGAGCGGATCGGCGGCCCGCATTGCTATTCCTTTTTCACCGGAAATAAGGCGTTCCTCGCCAACACCGACACCGAATTCACGGCATTCTACCTGACCGATCTGCTGGCCCGGCAGTTCGAGGCGTTCGTCATCGAACCACTCAAGCTCGAACAGCATCCGGAACTGAAGCAGATGGTGTTCGGCAACTACACCAAGATCGTCTACCTCGCGCAGACCGAGGACGCCGAGTTGCAGAAGAAGGCGAAGTGGGCGGCCGACTATCTCGGCCTCGACTACGAGTACCGCTTCACCGGATATGGCGACCTGACGCAGGCGATCGTCGGCGCGGGTCGCTGACCGCAAAAGCGCCCGATTCCCCTGCCCTGTCGGCCTCGGCAATGGAGACCGCCATGAAATTCCTAGCCATCGCGCTGATTGCGGCGCTTGCGCTCCCCAACGGCTCCGCCCTCGCGGACGGCGTCGTGCAGAAGCTTATGACGCAAGCCGACAAGGTGCGGCTCGGCAAACACGATGCGACCCGCAAGTCGGCGCTTGAAGAAGCCAGGGCCGGCGATCCCGCCGAGTTTACCGCGCTCGACACCCTGTTAGCAAAACCGCTGCTCTCGACACCAGACTTCGATCTCGGCGGCGAATGGCGCTGCAGGACGATCAAGATGGGCGGCATCTCGCCGCTCGTCGTTTACGACTGGTTCAAGTGCCGTGTCAGCGACGACGGCGCCGGATGGATGCTCGAAAAGACCAGCGGTTCGCAGCGCACCTCCGGCCGCTTCTACGACGACGGCCAACAGCGGATGATCTATCTGGGCTCGTTCTTCATTGCGGGAGATCAGCCCCGCCCCTATAGCAGCGGACCCGACAGCGACCAGGTGGGCTATGCCTTTCGCACCGGGGAGGCCGAATGGCGCATCGAATTTCCCAAGCCTTACTACGAATCCAAGTTCGACATCCTCGAGTTCAAACGGTGAGCCCCGTTGAAATCGTACTAGGCAGGCTGCACATTCCACCCGTACGTCATCATGGATTAACCCGGCTGCGGCAGAGTGGCCGCGATTCTGGCGCTCCGTCCGATCCGGGTGGAGCGGCCAGGCGCATGACACTTGAAGGGCGCGCTAGCGTATGAGAGCGGAAGCAACCGACTTCGAGCACGGCCCCATCGACGGCACTCCGGTGCGCCGCCGTCCGCGCCGCTTGTCGGAGGTGTTCGCCGCGATTGCGCGCGACGCCAACGGCCCGGTCACCATCGGCCACATTCGCGATGCGCTCGGCAATCGCAGCTTCGCGCCACTCCTGGTGCTTTTCGCGGCCTTCAACATGCTTCCCCTCCCGCCGGGCACCTCGGCGATCCTCGGGCTGCCGCTGATCATAGTTTCCGCCCAGATGGTCTACGGCACCAAGCAGGCCTGGCTGCCCGCCGCCCTGTCCAACCGGTCGCTGAGCCTCGAACGCTTCCGCTTCGCGATGGAGTGGATCATCCCGCGCCTTGTCCGCATCGAACGGTACATCCGGCCGCGCTACTGGCCGTTCTGGCGCAAGCAGGGCGACCGCGTCATCGGCTGTATCGCGTTGCTGCTGGCGGTCGTCGTCACGCTGCCCATCCCTCTCGGCAACTGGCTGCCCGCGTTAGCGACCGCATTGCTGGGACTGGCCCTGTCGGAACGCGACGGGCTATTGCTGGCCGTCGGCGGGGCGTTCTGCATCCTCTCAATGATCGTCATCGTCGCCGTGGTCGGCGTGGCAGGCGTTGCAACCAATGCCGCGCTCGGTTGGCTTTTCTGAGCCGGACATGAACAAGCATGTCACCGTTGTCACCGAGGGAGGCCCGCACATCTGGGCCATCGTCAATGTACTTGCCGACCGTTTCGGCAAGGTCACGGTGGTGCTGGAGGCGCCCGAGAGCAAGAAGGCGCTGATCCTGCGCCGCGCCCGAAAGCTCGGTTTTGTCTCCGCCATCGGGCAACTGGGAACCATGGTTCTGATCAGGCTCGGCAAGCGCTTCTTCGCCAGCCGCGCTCAACGTATCGTGCGCGAGGCCAAGCTGGACGCCGCGCCGCGTCCCGGCCAGGCGGTTGTGAAAGTGCCTTCGGCCAACGCGCCGGAATTCCTTGCAGCCGTCGAGAAGCTGAAGCCCGCCGTAGTGTTGCTTGCCGGCTGCCGAATGCTCACTCGCGACACGCTCGCCGGCATCCACTGCCCGGTGCTCAACTATCATGCCGGCATAACGCCGAAATATCGCGGCATGAACGGAGGCTACTGGGCCATGGCGACAGGCGACGATCCCAATTTCGGAACGACGGTGCATCTGGTCGACGCCGGCGTCGACACCGGCGGCGTGATACACCAGGTGCGCGGCATGCCCGGAAAGCGGGACAACATTGCGCTTTACCCGCTGCGGCTTGCCGCATTGTCGCGCGGCATCTGCCTTCGCGCCGTCGAGGATGCGCTGCAGGGAAGGCTGACCGCCAAAAAGCCTGACCTGCCTTCCGGCCAATGGTATCATCCGACGATCTGGTTCTATCTATGGACGGGACTGTCCAAGGGCGTGTGGTAGAACCGCCAGTCCATTGCCGCCACGCGGGACCAAATGACCGAGATCGACCACAAGACAATCATCGCGGGACTGTCACCCGATGAAAGGCGCGACCTGACGACCCGCGCCGATGCGCCCGGGGTCGCAAGGCTGACTTTCCACCTCGGCCTCATTCTGACCATCGGCATTTCCGTCGCGCTGCGTGTCCCGTTCTGGCCTGCCCTGCTGGTGCCGCAAGGCGTGCTGATCGTCTTCCTCTTCACCACACTGCACGAAACGATCCACGAGACCGCCTTCAGGACGCCATGGATCAACCGCGCGGTAGCCTGTCTCAGCGGCTTCCCGATCCTGCTGCCACCCAACTGGTTCCGCTACTTCCATTTCGCGCATCACCGCTACGCGCACGACCCCGAAAAGGATCCGGAACTGATGAGCGCGAAGCCGGAAACGATCCTTCAATATCTGAAATACCTGTCCGGGATTCCATACTGGATCGCAATGGCGAGGGCGGTCACGGTAAACGCCGCGGGTCGCAACGCAGACAGCTTCGTGCCCGAAAAGGGGCGTGCCAAGGTGGCTTTCGAAGCGCGTGTGTTTCTCTGCCTCTATGGGCTTTTGCTGATCGCGTCGCTGGCGCTGCAGTCGACGGTGCTGCTCTGGAGTTGGCTCGTGCCGGTGCTGATCGGCCAGCCGTTCCTGCGCGCCTACCTGCTCGCCGAGCACGCGCTCTGCCCGCATGTCGCAAACATGCTGGAGAATACCCGCACCACCTTCACGACCCGCCTGGTGCGGATCCTGGCGTGGAACATGCCCTTTCACGCGGAGCATCACTCCTATCCGGCCGTGCCCTTCCACAAGCTGCCGCGCTTTCACCGGATCGTCGCAACGCATCTGCGTCGGACCGAAAACGGTTACGTGCGCTTCCACAAGAAGCTGATCGACACTTTCGGATAGGTCGCGCCCGAAACGCCTCGGTTTCTGTCCAGTTTACGACGGCAGGCAGCGTCGTTTTTGAATGCGGGAGCGTCGTCCCATGAGAAGCGGGGCGCCAACGCTTCCGGCAATGCTGAAATCCTTGAATTGGCGGGAGTTCCATGGCCGACCTGATTGTAGTCTACTGGCGCGACATACCCGCCCAGGTCATCGTCAAGAAGGGCAGGCAGAACGCTAAACGCGAACTGCCGCTGCGCTTCACCGAAGCGATCGACATGGCGGCGATGCGGTCGGGCGCGGCCGAGTCCGACGCCTATCTCGCCGAATGGCGCAAGGCAGATCCGATCCCCGTCGGCGACGATCTGGAAGCGGAAGTCGTGAAGGCCGTCGACGAACTCGACAAGGCCTATGATCGGGAACGCCTGGTGGCGCTGGCGAAGGCAGGCGGCAAGGAAAATGGATAACAACCAGCCGATTTCGACGACCGCCAAAGGCCCGGCAAGCGACGCGAAGGAAGCGATTCCGCCCGCTGCCTCGGGCGGCGTGACGCAAGCGGCCATCGTCAAGAAGACGGCGCCGAAGTCGGACTACAAGCCGGCCGACGTATCGCCGCAGCGGCGCGTGCAGCGCTCCTTCACGGTGCGGCTGTGGTCGATCCGGCACAGCCGCATGCTGGAATGGTTCTACGCGAAATTCGCCGACATGTTCCTGTTGCTGCATCCGCTGTGGAAGGGCATCGGCTACGGCCGCGTGGAGGCCCCGGTGAAGTTCATCGAGAAGCGCGTCAAGGGCTTCATGTTCGACTGCCGGATGTGCGGCCAGTGCGTGCTGTCGTCAACCGGCATGTCCTGTCCGATGAACTGCCCCAAGCAGTTGCGCAACGGCCCGTGTGGCGGCGTACGCGCCAACGGCAATTGCGAGGTCGAGCCCGACATGCCCTGCGTTTGGGTCAAGGCCTGGGAAGGCTCGCGCAACATGGTCAAGGGCGACGCCATCCTCAACCTGCAGAAGCCGGTCGACCAGTCGCTTCGCGAGACATCCGCGTGGTTGCGCGTCACGGCGCAAGCGGCGGCTGAGCGCGGGACCGCGAAGCAGGGAGCCTCGTCATGACGGCAAAGCGCCCCGTCCAGCCGGACGAGAACCCCGAAGGTATCCACCTGCCGCTCGACCCGTTGCCGGGCCACACCTCGCGCGGGCGCCTCGAACGCGTGCTGAGGCGCGGCGAATTCGCGGTCACGACCGAACTCAACCCGCCTGACAGCGCCGACCCGGAGGATGTCTACAACCGCGCAAAGGTTTTCGACGGCTGGGTGGATGCGATCAATGCCGTCGATGCATCAGGCGCCAACTGCCACATGTCGTCGGTCGGCATCTGCGCGCTGCTGACGCGCATGGGCTATGCGCCGATCATGCAGATTGCGTGCCGCGACAAGAACCGCATCGCCATCCAGGGCGACGTGCTTGGCGGCGCGGCAATGGGCGTCGCCAACATGCTCTGCCTGACCGGCGACGGCGTGCAGGCCGGCGACCAGCCGGGCGCCAAGCCGGTGTTCGATCTCGACTCGATCTCGCTGCTCGAAACCATCCGCATCATGCGCGACAACGGCAAGTTCCTGTCCGGTCGCAAGCTGACGACGCCCCCGCAGCTTTTCCTTGGCGCGGCGATCAACCCGTTCGCGCCGCCCTATGATTTCCGCCCCATCCACCTCGGCAAGAAGATCGCAGCCGGCGCGCAGTTCGTGCAGAGCCAGTACTGCTTCGACGTGCCGATGTTCCGCACCTTCATGCAGAAGGCGACCGACCTCGGCTTCACCGAAAAGGTGTTCGTGCTCGTTGGCGTCGGTCCTCTGGCGTCCGCCAAGACCGCGAAGTGGATCAGATCGAACGTACCCGGCATCCACATCCCCGATTCGATCATCGCGCGGCTCGAGGGCGCTCAGGACCAGAAGGCCGAGGGCAAGAGGCTCTGTATCGACATCATCAACGAGGTGAAGGAAATCCCCGGCGTCTCGGGTGTCCATGTGATGGCCTATCGCCAGGAAGAATATGTCGCCGAGATCGTCGACGAATCGGGCGTGCTGAAGGGCCGCCGGCCCTGGAAGCGCGAAATCCGGCGCGACGACCAGTTGGTGGCCGACCGCCTCGAACACCTGCTGCACGACAACGTCACAGAAACGCAGGTGGACATGGTCAAGACCGCGCACTGAGCGAGTGTGCGTTGACCACCGTCCGCTTGATCCAGAACAGATAACGATATAAAGAAGTCTTTATATCTCACGGAGAGTTCAATGACCCGCACGATCGTCGCTTCGGCGACCCGCGAAATCATCATCGGCTTCGATCAGCCCTTCTGCGTGATCGGCGAACGCATCAATCCGACGGGGCGCAAGAAGCTCGCCGCCGAGATGGTCGTCGGCAATTTCGAGACCGTCATCAAGGATGCGCTGGAGCAGGCCGCCTGTGGCGCGACGATGCTCGACGTGAACGCCGGCGTCACCTCGGTCAATCCGAACGAGACGGAGCCAGGCCTTCTGGTGCAGACGCTGGAGATCGTGCAGAATCTCGTCGACCTGCCGCTGTCGATCGACAGCTCGGTGACGGCCGCGATCGAGGCCGCGCTGAAGGTCGCCAAGGGCCGCCCGCTGGTGAACTCCGTCACCGGCGAGGAGGAGAAGCTCGAGGCGATCCTGCCGCTGATCAAGAAATACAACGTGCCGGTCGTGGCGATCTCCAACGACGAGACCGGCATCTCGATGGATCCGGACGTGCGGTTCGCCGTCGCCAAGAAGATCGTCGAGCGTTGCGCAGATTTCGGCATTCCCGCGCATGACGTCGTGGTCGACCCGCTGGTCATGCCGATCGGCGCGCTGGGCGACGCCGGCCGTCAGGTCTTCGCGTTGCTGCGCCGCCTGCGCGAAGAGCTCAAGGTCAACACCACCTGCGGCCTGTCCAACATCTCCTTCGGCCTGCCGCACCGGCACGGCATCAATGCGGGCTTCATCCCCATGGTCATCGGCGCCGGCATGACCAGCGCCATCATGAACCCGGTCCGCCCGCAGGAAATGGAGGCCGTGCGCGCCGCCAACGTGCTGAATGGCACGGACGCCAACTGCCAGCATTGGATCAAGACCTACAAGGACTATAAGGCGTCGGAAGGCGGCCACGCCATTGCCGCGCCGACCCAGGTCAATGCGCCCGGCGAAGGCCCGGCGGCGGGCGGGCGCAGACGCGGCGGGCGCGAGGCGCGGATAGGGCGGGGGTGATCAATAATATCATAAAAATCCATAAAAAACTCTTGCATATGGATTTATGTCATTCCATATACGGATAGCGCAACCCCGCGCGACCGAAAGGAACGGCCATGATGCCCACGATTGAAATATCTCAGAAGGACTTTGTCCGCCTTCAGTCACTCGCCACCCCATTTGTGGATACGCCCGCAACTGTCATTTCGCGCTTGTTGGATGCCATCGATACAAGTGGCGAAAAACCGAAGTCCGCGAGCGGCAATTCGTCGGCAATCGGGAATTCCTACTATGGCCGGGATCTGCCACCGCTCCGGCACACGAAGTTTCTCGGTGGAGTGTTCGATGGCCAGAAGCCGGGGAAATCTCAGTGGAACTCGCTCGTTGAAGTTGCACTAGTCAAAGCATTCTCGAAAACGAACGACCCAAAGAAGGTTCACGCCTGGAGCGGGGCCAATGTCTATTCCGGGAAGAAAATCGACCAAGGCTATGCTCATGTGCCGGAACACCACTTCTCTTACCAGCGGGTTTCGGCTGAGGACGCCGCGAAAATCCTGGTCCGGCTTGCGGAGTTCCTCAAAGTCGATCTCGAGGTCCAGTTCGAGTGGCGCGACAAGGAAGATTCCTTCAAGCCGCTCGAGCGTGGGCGGATTGTGGTGAGTTCGCTTGTCTAAATTTCAAAAGCCAGCATGGGAATTTTCTTGTGCCGGCTCACTTTTAGGAAATACGAATTGACCACCCCCCTCAACCCCACCGACCCCCTCGTCCTGTTCATGCCGTCAGGCAAGCGCGGGCGGTTTTCCGTGGGAACACCGGTGCTCGACGCCGCGCGCCAGCTCGGCGTCTATGTCGAGAGCGTGTGCGGCGGACGGGCGACCTGCGGTCGCTGCCAGGTCGAGGTTCAGGAAGGCAATTTCGCCAAGCACAAGATCGTTTCCTCCAACGACCACATTTCTGCGAAGGGTCCTAAGGAAGAGCGTTACGAGCGCGTGCGCGGCCTGCCCGAGCGCCGCCGTCTGTCGTGCTCGGCGCAGATACTCGGCGACCTCGTCATCGACGTGCCGCAGGACACAGTCATCAACGCGCAGACGATCCGGAAAGCTGCCAGCGATCGCGTCATCGAGCGCAACGCCGCCGTGCAGATGTGCTATGTCGAGGTCGACGAGCCCGACATGCACAAGCCGCTCGGCGACCTCGACCGACTGAAGGTGATGCTGGGCAAGGACTGGGGCTGGAAGGATCTCCTGGTCGCGCCCTATCTTGTGCCGCAGGTGCAGAAGATCCTGCGCAAGGAGAACTGGGCAGTCACCGCCGCCATCCACCGCGACATGGAATCGTCGCGGCCCTTCATCATCGCGCTCTATCCGGGCCTGAAGAACGAGGCCTACGGCATCGCCTGCGACATCGGCTCCACGACGATCGCCATGCATCTGGTGTCGCTGCTGTCAGGCAGAATCGTTGCTTCAGCGGGCGCGCCCAACCCGCAGATAAGATTCGGCGAAGACGTGATGAGCCGCGTCTCCTACGTCATGATGAACCCGGACGGACAGGGCGCCATGACCAAGGCCGTGCGCGACGCGGTCAACGACCTGATCGGCAAGGTGTGCGCCGAGAGCGGCATCGACCGGCACGACATTTTCGACTGCGTGTTCGTCGCGAACCCGATCATGCATCACCTGTTCCTCGGCATCGACCCGACCGAACTCGGCCAGGCGCCCTTCGCCTTGGCGGTTTCCGGCTCGATACAATTCTGGGCGCATGAGATAGGGATCGAGGTGAGCCAGGGCGCCAGGCTCTACACCCTGCCCTGTATCGCCGGCCATGTCGGCGCGGACGCTGCAGGCGCCACGCTGTCGGAAGGGCCGTACCGACAGGACCGCATGATGCTGCTGGTCGATGTCGGCACCAATGCCGAAATCGTGCTCGGCAACCGCCAGCGGGTAGTGGCCGCGTCGTCGCCGACCGGCCCGGCCTTCGAGGGCGCCGAAATCTCTTCTGGACAGCGCGCCGCGCCGGGCGCCATCGAGCGCGTTCGCATCGATCCGGACACCCTGGCACCGAAATATCGGATCATCGGCGTCGACAAATGGTCGGACGAGGAAGGCTTCGAGGAAACAGCCCAGGCAACCGGCGTGACCGGAATCTGCGGCTCAGCCATCATCGAGGTAGTCGCCGAGATGTATCTCAGCGGGCTGATCTCGGAGGATGGCGTCATCGACGGCGGCCTGTCGGCGCGCACGCCGCGCATCATCCAGAACGGCCGCACCTTCTCCTATCTGCTGCGGGACGGCGAGCCGCGCATCACGGTGACGCAGAACGACATCCGCGCCATTCAGCTCGCAAAGGCCGCGCTCTATGCCGGTATAAAGCTGCTCATGGAGAAGCAGGGCGTGACCGAAGTCGATACGATCCGTTTCGCCGGCGCGTTCGGTTCCTTCATCGACCCGAAATACGCCATGGTGCTTGGCCTGATCCCGGACTGCGCCCTCGACGAGGTGAAGGCCGTGGGCAACGCGGCCGGTACCGGCGCGCTGATGGCGCTTTTGAACCGCGAGCACCGCCGCGAGATCGAGCAGGAAGTGTCGAAGATCGAGAAGATCGAAACGGCGCTGGAGCCAGGTTTCCAGCAGCTGTTCATCGACGCTATGGCGCTCCCCAACAAGGTCGATCCGTTCCCGAAACTCTCCGCCGAGGTCAAGCTCCCGGCAAGAAAGGTACTGGCCGAAGGCGAAGGCGGCGATGGCTCGCCGCGCCGCCGCTCGCGCGAGGAACGCGCCGCGCGCCGCGCCCGCGACTGAACATCAGTTCAGACCCAGCGGCCGGTACCGCTGTAGAGTTCGAAAGTCGCGCGGATGTGGTCGGCGGCGGCCTTGACCGGCGCGGTCGCGTCCGGCGCGACAAACATGGCAAGGCTGTAGGTGCCGATCTCCGGCAGGCCATCCTCGCCTGACAGCTCGACCATGTCGTTGCCGAGAAACGACTTCGGCAGCGGCGCAACGGCGAGATCGGCCATGATCGCGGAACGTTGACCGGTGGTGTGGGCGCTCATATAAGCGACGCGGTAGTTGCGGCCCTCGCGACCAAGCGCTTCGAGCGCTCCGGACCGCCATGCGCAGCCTTCCTCCCAGATCGACACCGGCAACGGCTCGCGAAGATGCGCACCGCCGCCCTTTGCGCCTGCCCAGACGATCGGTTCGGTGAGCAGGACCTCGGCGCCCGCCATCGGATTGCGCGGCGATTTTGTGACAAGGGTGATGTCGAGTTCGCGGTCGTCCATGCGCCGGCGCAGGCTGACGCTCTGGTCTATGATCACGTCGACCGCGATGGACGGATGCGACTGCGCGAAGCGCTTGAGAACATGCGGCAGCACCCGCTCGCCATAGTCGTCGGGTGACCCGATGCGCACGACGCCTGAAATCTCGGGGATGATGAATTTCGACACCGCCTCGCGGTTGATGGCGAGCATCCGCCGGGCATAGCCGAGAAGCATTTCGCCGTCGCTGGTCAGCGTGACCGAGCGCGCGTCGCGCGAGAACACCGTGCGGCCAAGAATGTCTTCCAGCTTCTTGATCTGCATGGAAACCGCGGACGGCGTCCGAAAGACGGCTGAAGCCGCCGTTGTGAAACTGCCGGTCTCCGCGATGGCGACAAAGGTGCGCAGCACATCCAGATCCAACAGAGGCAGCGGGTGATTGAGTGGGGCGTTCATCAGGCTACCATTCAATTATTCTGATCAAACACATCATTCCAATTCGTTTGACTGAATACCAATCCAACCGCATAGTCAATGTCATCCAAGTTTCGCCGACCGGTAACATTGCCGAAACAGGGAACACGTAGATGCAGAGTTAAGAGGAAACCGCGGGCCCTTAGTAAGGGGCTTCCCGGAACAGGGAAAGTTCCGGCCATCAAGAGAGAAGTGTCATGTCCATCTTTTCATCCATCGGGCGCATCGCGGCCGAATTTTCGGCGGCACGCGCCCGCCACAAGACCGAGTTGACCATCCGTTCGCTGCCGGTCGAACTTCAGAAGGACATCGGTTGGCCCGACGCTATCAACAGGGACAGCGCTGTCCGCCATGGCGTCGGTTCGTGGGCCGGAACGAAGTAACCGTGACAGCGAAAAACCAATGGCCTGCCGCATGTTCCCCGCATCCGGCAGGTCTTCATTTTTTTGCACGTAAAGCAGCTGCACAAGCCATGCACCCATTGCATGCCGCATATGAGCAAGACGCATGAGCGGTCAAAACCTCAAACAACATGCTGTAAATGTGAGTGAATTTCCTGCAAAGGCGGACTGTTCGCATTTGGGAGCTGTCGTTTTTGCGCCCCACCGCTTCGCATTTGCAGCTTAAGAACTCAGGCAGCCGCGCCTATATCCACGTCATCCAACGAGATGCCCCCACTCCTTCAAGCGAAGGCACCCCGTGTAACCCCGATGCATGGAGACGTGTCATGAAGTTCCTGTCCCGCCTGTTCGGCACCCGCCGCGAAATGAACCTGACCACCGCCCTGGAGCGCCAGCGGCTCGGCCGCACCATGCCCGGCCAGACCGGTGCGATGGCCGGCGCCCGTTTCGGAGCGCTTGTCTAAAGCCGGTAGCGCAGGCTCGAGCGCCTTCCTCCGAGGACGCTCGCCTGCATTCAGCCGCCGCCTGGCCCAGGATATCCTGACGCCTGCGGCGGTTTTCTTTTGCCCCGCCTTTGGATCACGACGACTTGCCGATTTGCGACCATGTCGCAAATTTAACGCTGGCGGTCCGGCCAAACCCATTGACATGCAAGGCATCTTGATAACGCTTTGCTGATAGCGACAATCCTGTTCGCGCCATCGTGTCTCCGGGGGCCCCAAGGTGAACGCCGAGAAACCGTCGACCAAAAGGTCGTTCGTATTCTTCCTTGTCCCCGACTTCACCATGATCGCCTTTGCAACGGCGCTCGACCCGTTGCGCTCGGCAAATCGGATGCTCGGCTCCGAAGCCTACAAGTGGCGACTCGCCAGCATCGACGGCCGGCCCGTCAGGGCCTCCAACGGCGTGGAATGCGCGGTAAACGGCTCACTCGATGACGAGCGGCGCAAGATGGCGGGACCGGACCGGCCAGACATGGTGATCGTCTGCACGGGACTCAACGTCGAGAGCTACAACAACCGAACGACGTTCGCCTGGTTGCGCGAAGAATACAATCGCGGCGTCGCTCTCGGCGGGCTTTGCACCGGCGCCCACGTCCTGGCTGCCGCGGGTCTCCTGTCCAACAAGCGCTGCGCAATCCACTGGGAGAACCTGCCGGGCTTTTCGGAGGCTTTTCCGAAAGCGAATGTCTTTGCCGATCTCTTCGAGGTCGACCAGAACATCTACACCTGCGCGGGCGGCACGGCGGCGCTCGACATGATGCTGAAGCTGATCGGCGACGATTTCGATGAGAATCTGGTCAACCGCGTCTGCGAACAGGTGCTGACCGACCGGGTGCGCAGCCCGACCGACCGCCAACGACTGCCGCTGAGGGCCCGCCTCGGTGTCCAGAACGGCAAGGTGCTTTCAATCATTGAACTGATGGAGGCCAACCTTTCCGAGCCGCTGTCGCTGATCGAGGTGGCCGATCATGTCGGCCTGTCGCGAAGGCAGATCGAGCGGCTGTTCCGCACCGAAATGGGCCGCTCGCCGGCCCGCTACTACCTGGAGATCCGGCTCGACCGCGCCAGGCACCTGCTCATCCAGTCGTCCATGCCGGTCGTCGAAGTGGCGGTGGCCTGCGGTTTCGTCTCGGCATCGCACTTCTCGAAATGCTACCGCGAACTCTATTCGCGCTCGCCGCAGCAGGAACGGCTGGACAGGAAGCAGTTGCTCGCGGCCTGACGCTTTTCGGGTCGGAAGCAACCGGTCCTAACGCTCGTCCCACATCCAGCTTCTGTCGCGCCACATCTTCTCGCCGATCATGCAATCGGTGGGCGGCGTTGACTGCGCCAGGATCACCGGCAGGCTGTCGATCTCCATCTCCGCCCGCCATGCCGGCGATCGAGGACCGGCGAGTTCCAGAACCAGCTTGCGGCGGATCGCTTCAGGGAACTGCGTCCAGTCGTTGATCGGGATCATGAAGGCCCCCGGCCCGCCGATCACACAGTCGCTGTAGTAGCGGTCGAGATCGGCGACGCTGTAGGCGCCTATAATGCCGCCGGTGGTCATCAGCGGCAGCCCGTTAATGACGATGCCCTGACCGATGACGCCATCGCGCGCCGACACAACCGGCTCGCCCTGGTTGTTGGGGCCGTCGCCCGAGATGTCGATCACCCGCTTAATGCCGCGATACTGGCTCTCTGCGAACAGATCCGCGCCAAATTCGAGGGCAGCCGCGATCGAAGTGCGCCGCGCGCTGTTGGCCGGCTGCGCCGACAGCATCGCCGCGACACGCTCCGCATCCGCCCGGTTGGCGATCAGCGTCCACGGCACGATGACGTGCTGCGAGCTGACACCGGCCCATTCGAAATAGGTCACCGCGATCTTGCCATGGCCGCCGTCCGCTATCGCCTGGAGCACCCGGTCGTCGGTGAGCGCGGCGGCATAGCCCTTGCGCTGGATGTCCAGTTCCATCGGCGACATGGACAGCGAGACATCGACCGCCAGCACCAGTTCGACATCGACTGGTTCGGCGGCCGAAGCAGGAAGCGGCAGAAGGGCGGCCGCCGCCGCAAGCAGCATGCGGGCGAAGCGTGGCATGGGTCGAGTGTGCGCCAGTCGACGCGACCACGCCGCTCACAATGACGTGAATCGGCCGAGTTGACCCAACGGCCCCCCGGAGGGTCGCGAGTGCCTCAGCTGCGCGGCTTCAGGTTCTCGGGATCATAGAGCGGCTTGTAGCCAACGCTCGCCACCTCGACCGGGTAGGTTTCGCCAAAATAATCGACCGCGAGCTTGCGGCCTTCCTGGCAATAGGCCCATGGCAGATAAGCGAGCGCGATGTTCTTGCCGATCGTCGGGCCGTAGGCGACCGACGTGGTGAACGAACGGCGGCCGAGTTCGTCGGCCAAGGTCTCGCCTGTGTCGGGATCCATCACAGGCATTGATCCGACAGGATATCGGGCGACCCCTTTCGAGTCCGTATTGTCGGTCATGACGAGCGTGCAAAGCATCGCCGGCTGATGCTCGCGCGCCTTGTATTGGAGGTGCTTCGCCCTGCCGCGGAAATCGACATCCTTGACCTTCGGCCGGGCAAGGTCGGACTCGATCAGATTGTATTCCGTCAGGAGATCGGCGTTTTGCAGGCGCAGGCTCTTTTCCATGCGGCGGGAATTCGCATAGGTCTCGACGCCGAAGGCCATGACACCGGTGGCGCGCAACGCATCCCAGACGGCAAGGCCGTCCTCATAGCGCATGTGCAGTTCCCAGCCCTGCTCGCCGACATAGGAGATGCGGAAGGCGGTGACGGATTTGCCTGCTATTTCGATCGGCTTGATCGCGGCGAAGGGGAAATTTTCGGGATCGAGGCCGGCCGGGTCGGCGACGGCTTTCTTCAGAGTATCGCGGGCGTTCGGGCCCCAGATGCCGATGGTGATGTATTTCTCCGACGTGTCGGTGATGGTGACGTCGAGGCCACGATCCTCGGCCACGCGCTTCATGTAGTGGAAGTCGCGCGGGCCAGCATCGGCGCCATTCACCAGACGGCAGCGGTCGGCCAGCCGGAAGACGGTGAAGTCGGCACGCACCATGCCCTCGTCGTCGAGGAAGTGAGTGTAGATGCCCTTGCCGATGTTGGCGTCGCCGCCGATCCTGGCCGCGCAAAGCCACTCGAGCAGTTCGACATGATCAGGGCCTTCGATGTCGACCATGTGGAAGTGGGAAAGGTTGACGATGCCGCAATCCTCGCTCATGGCGAGGTGCTCGGCGTTCGACACGCGCCAGAAATGGCGGTTGTCCCACTCGTTCTCGCGCACCGGCACGCGGTCGCCGTATTTCTCCAGCAGGTGCTCGTTGGCGGCGTAGCCATGCGCGCGTTCCCAGCCGCCGAGTTCCATGAAGTGGCCGCCAAGTTCCTTCTCGCGTTCATGGAAGGGCGACCGCTTGACGTTGCGGCCGGTCGCATAGGGCTCGCGCGGATGAATGGCCGGGTTGTAGACTTTCTGCGCAGCCTCGCCGCAGCGGCCCGCGATGAACTCCTCAGTCAGTTGGTGCGGATAGAAGCGCGCGAAGTCGATGGAGGCGTGGTCGATTTCCGTACGCCCGTCCGTAATCCAGTCGGCGACAAGTTTTCCGTATCCGGGGCCGTCCTTGACCCAGATGCCGACGGCGTACCAAAGGCCGCGCACCTTCAGGCTCTCGCCGATCGATGCGCCGCCGGCGGCCGAAACCTGCAGCAGGCCGTTGAAAGAGCGCCGCTCGTCATAGCCGAGTTCGGCAAGGATGGGCGTCAGTTCGATCGCCCGCTCCAGAGGCTCGATGATCTGCTCCATGTCGAGGTCGCGCTGCGACGGCGACAGACGGGCCTGGTGCTTCTCGAGCAGGTCGCGCGGATGGCACAGGCGCGGGTTCTTTTCCTCGTAGTATCCCCACTCGATCATGCCGCCCTCGGCGGTCGTCGGATCGCCGGTGTCTCGCATGTAGGCCGAATTGCCTTGGTCGCGCAGCAGCGGGTAGCCGATGTCCTTGCCGGTGCCGGCGAACTTGTCATAAGGCCCGAAAAAGGTGAGCGGATGGTCGACCGGCATGACCGGCAGATCCTCGCCCGCCATTTCCGCGATCAAGCGGCCCCACAGGCCGGCGCAGACGACGACGTAGTCGGCATGGATCGTGCCCCGTTCGGTCACCACGCCCTTGATGCGGCCGTTCTCGATGACCAGCGATTTCGCCGGGGTGTTGGCGAACGCCTTCAGCTTGCCCGACTTCTCCGCCTGATCGACCAGCTTGCCGGCGACGGTCTGCGAGCGCGGGATGACGAGGCCAGCGTCCGGGTCCCACAGGCCGCCCTGAACCATGCTCTCTTCGATCAGCGGGAACTTCTCCTTGATCTCGGCCGGTTCGATCAGGCGCGCGCGCGTCCCGAACGCCTTGCCCGAGGAGACCTTGCGCTTGATCTCGTCCATGCGCGTATCGTCGCCGACGCGGGCGACCTCGAGGCCGCCTATGCGTTCGTAATGACCGAGCTTGTCGTAGAAATCGATCGAATAGAGCGACGTCCAGCACGAAAGGAAGTCGTGGCTGGTCATGTAGCAGAAGTCTGAAGCGTGCGCCGTCGAGCCGATGTCGGTGGGGATACCTGATTTGTCGATGCCGACGATGTCGTCCCAGCCGCGCTCGATCAGGTGATGAACGACCGATGCGCCGACAATGCCGCCAAGACCGATGACGACGACCTTCGCCTTTGACGGAAACTCTGCCATGGCCCACTGCTCCGAACGGATTTTGCGGCCAGACTATAAGGCCGGGCAGCGTGCCGGTCGAAGCCTGTTTGCGACATCGCCGGAAGGCCCCGCGACCAACAGCGTTCGCCGTTCGCCAAACAAAAAGGCCGGGCAGCGGCCCGGCCTTCGATAGAATGACGTTTGCCTTACTTGATGCGGGCGACGCCGCCCGAAATCTCGACCGTCTCATTGCCGGTCAGCGCCTCGATGTCGCCGTTCGGCATGGTGACGAAACAACCGGTGGCGCAGAAATCGACCGTCTCTCCGCCGCCGATCGCGAGTTCGGCCTTGCTGCCGCCTTCGGTGACGATCAGCGAACGAGGTTCGCTGTCCAGGTTGACGGCGCTCGCGGCCTCGGCCGACGCCCCTGCCGCAAGCAGGGCAATGGTGGCTACAAGGGTCTTCAACATTCGCGTCTCGGTGGTTCGCACCGCCTCTGTTTCAGGGCCTTTGCGCCCTTTTCGCGAACCTTATAGGAGAACTTGTCTGAACGGCAACTGAATGACACGTTCATGCCACAATGCGGCGGGTTGCCCACTATCAGCCCGGATCGGGCTTGCGCGGACGACGCCTGCCCTTGGCGGCATTTCGCTGAGCCAGCGCTGCCTCTTCCCGCGCCTTCTTCTCGACCAGGCCCGCTTCATCGCGCTCGTCGTCCGTCGGCCATCGCATCAAGGGCTCATCGGATTTGACGCTGATGACGTTTTGCGGGAACGGAATTTCGATGTTCTCGGCACGGAACCGCTCGAGGATCGCAAACCGGAGATCATTCTGCACAATCGTGCTGTTGTTGATGTCGCCCAGAAAGACCCTGACCTCGAAATCCAGCGATGATGCGCCGAACGCGGCGAAAAGCACGAACGGCTCCGGGTTCTTGAGCACGAGCGGGTGACCTCGGGCCAGTTCAAGCAGGATTGCATGGACATTCTTGGCATCCGAGCCATAAGCCACGCCGATGGGGATCTCGACGCGCCCGAGCTTGTTGCGGTGCGTCCAGTTGCCGACGGCTGAGTTGATCAGTTCCGAATTGGGCAGGATCACGCTCTGGCGCTGGAACGTCTCGATCTCGGTGGCCCGCACGCTGATCTTCTTGACCGTGCCCGAGACATTGCCGGCGACGATCCAGTCGCCCGCCTTGAACGGACGCTCGGCGAGCAGGATCAGCCCCGAGACGAAGTTCGACACGACATTCTGGAGGCCAAAACCGATGCCGAGCGACAGGCCGCCGGCTACCAGCGCGAAACTGGAAAGGTCGATGCCCGCCGATGAAATCGCGATCAGTCCGGATAGCGCCAACCCCACATAGCCAACAACCGTGCGGATCGAGTTGCGGACGCCGGTATCAAGCCGCCCGCGCGCCATGACCGAGCCGTCGAGCCAGCCCTGGAACCAGCGCGTGACGAAATAGCCGATGATGAAAACGACGATGCCGGTGAGGATGCCTGTCGGGGAGAATTTGAACGAGCCGATGCTGAAGCCCGCGGCGAGCCGATAGGCCCATGCCTGGATATCGCCGGGCTGGAAACCCCACATGAACAGGATGAGCGGCAGGAAGACCAGCAGGATCATCAGGTTGATGGCAAGGCTGACAATCAACCCAAACTGATCGAGCGTGGTCGGCTCGGTGTTGGACTTCGCCGCCAGCCAGCGTCCGATGGACGTTTCGGCAAATCCGCCTTCGGCGCCGATGGCGCGCGACGACAGGAAGCCGATGTAGGCGGTGATCAGGACTGTGCCGGTGACGACAACCTGCATCGAAGCGAAAGTCGCCAGACCTATGTAGCCGAGCAGTGCCGACAGGATGATGAAGCAGCCGAGGCCGATCGCGATATAGCGCAGCCATGCCCGCCACGGCCGCCGTTGTCCCGCGTCGTCGCGCAGGAACCCGATCAGGATCAGCAGCAGGCCGACAACGAGAGCAGCGAGGAAGCTTCTCGCGATCGTCAGTGAAAGCGGCGAACCCATCGTGTCGTTGATGACCGTCAGGAAACTGTTGGCGCCGATCACCACGGCCATCGCGGTTGTGATGGCGACCAGCCACCGGGCGGTACCCGACTCTATGGAGATGAGGCGCCAGTTGGGCTGGCTCGGCGCCAGCACCGCATTCGCCAGCCTGTTGACCCCGAAGACGATGCCGACAACCGAAAAAAGCGACGTGATGTAGATGCCAATGTCGCCGCGCAGGACATTGAAATAGTTGAAGAAAAAAAGCGTCGCGATCAGGAATACGCCGACCGCCAGCGTAGGCAGCAGCGTCGACCAGAAGGCTACCGACAGTCGGCTGAGATAGGAAGGGTCCTCGATGCTTGCGTCGGTGTTGAAGACGCGATGAAACGCGCGGCGTCCGCCAAACAGCAGAACCGCAGCGGCAAGGAGCGCAAGGAAAGCTGCGGCAAGAACGGACTGGAACTTGAACTTGACGACGAACGCCAGCCAGGACGAGACGGCCTTGTAGAAGCTCTGGTATTCGTCATGCACGTCTTCCAGCAGTTCGCTGTCGAAGGCTTCGATCAGCGAATAGCGCTTGGTCAGCAAGTTTCGAAACAGTTCGCTGCGCATCAGGCCGATCTTCTCGATCATTCCGTTGACGCGGATGGAAAGAGATTCGGCGACCCCGAGCACTGCATTGATCTCGGCCTTTTCGGCCACAAGGCTTGCGCGCTCGGTGGCGACAATGTCGGGTTCCGGCTGGTTGTCGGCAGGCGTCGGCCCAAGCTGTTCGAGCCGCGCGTTGATCTCCGCAAGGCGTGGCCGGAACGCGACCGAACTGGCGAGCAGTTCGCGGGCGATCACATCAAGCTTAAGGCGGATCTCGACGAGCCTGCCGTCCTGTTCGCTGCCGGCTTCGATCTGGTTCTCGAGATCGTCCGTCTTGGATGCATAGTTCTGGAGGACGGAGCGCTGCTGCTCGACAAGGGGGTTGCCGGTGTTGCCGACGCCCTGCGCAAGCGCGCCGGATGCATAAACGGCAACGACAAGCAACGAAAGAGCGATAGCGCGCCACAGGCGGAAAAACGGCATGATGTCCTAGACTCGCGAAGCGATCGGAGCAGCCCCCCAGCGCGACCCTTGATAAAGACCACGGTCCGCAGGGGCAAGTCGCCTTGATCCCAGCGGGTCGGCCATGCGAAAGGCCATGGCGCAATCCTGGCTTTGGTGCAAATCCCGGGCCTGTAGTCTGCGGCTGGCACAACGGACGAAGGCTTCATGCGCGAATACTCGGCCTACACGCTGCTCAGGAACGCGCTGACGGGCAACCGCGACTGGAAGCCGGCCTGGCGCAAACCCGACCCCAAGTCGACCTACGATGTCGTCATCATTGGCGGCGGCGGCCACGGTCTTGCGACCGCATACTACCTGGCCAAGGAGCACGGCATCACGAATGTGGCGGTGCTTGAGAAGGGCTATCTGGGCTCAGGGAATGTCGGGCGAAACACCACTGCGGTGCGCTCGAACTACCTCCTGCCCGAAAACCACCGCTTCTACGAGCATTCGATGGACCTGTGGGAGAACCTCTCCCACGAGCTCAACTACAACGTCATGTTCTCGCAGCGCGGCTGCCTGAACCTCGCTCATACACCGGCGCAACTGGACGACTACGTGCGACGCGGCAACGCACTGCGCCACGAAGGCATCGACGCCGAACTGATGACGCCGGCCCAGATCGCCCGCGAGGTGCGCGGGCTCGACCTGTCCGGTTCCCAGCGCTTCCCGGTTATCGGCGGGCTGATGCAGCGCAGCGCCGGCACCGCGCGGCACGACGCGGTGGCCTGGGGCTATGCGCGCGGCGCGGATCGCCGGGGCGTCGACATCATCGAGAACTGCGAGGTCACCGGCTTCCTGCGCGACGGCGACCGCGTGACCGGCGTTTCGACGACGCGCGGCGAGATCAGGGCGCGCAAGGTGGCCGTCGCGGTGGCGGGAAGCACCGGACGCGTGATGCAGCTTGCCGGCATCGACCGCCTGCCGATCGAGAGCCAGGTGCTGCAGGCATTCGTGTCGGAATCGCTGAAACCGTTCCTGGACACGGTCATCACCTTCGGCATGGGCCATTTCTACGTGGCGCAATCCGACAAGGGCGGCCTGATCTACGGCGGCGCGCTGGACGGCTACAACAGCTATGCGCAGCGCGGCAGCCTGCCGCTGGTCGAGGAAGTACACGCCGAGATGCTGGCGATGTTCCCTGGGCTCGCCAGCGTGCGCGTGCTGCGTTCGTGGGGGGGCATCTGCGACATGACGATGGACGGCTCGCCGGTCATCACGACAGGACCGCTCCCCGGCATGTATCTCAACTGCGGCTGGTGTTATGGCGGCTTCAAGGCGACGCCGGCCTCGGGCTGGTGTTTTGCCCATACCATCGCCAGGGACGAGCCGCATTCGCTCAACGCTCCCTTCACGCTCGATCGTTTCCATCGCGGGATCCTGATCGACGACAAGGGTCAGGGCGCGACGCCCAACCTGCACTAGGTGAGAGCCGGATGATCATCACTTGCCCCTATTGCGGTCCGCGCGACTCCTCCGAATTCGTCTATCAGGGCGAAGGCGGCCGCACGCGCCCGGACCCCGCGTCCACAGACCAGGGCAAGTGGAACGCCTATGTCTATGACCGGGTGAACACCGCCGGCGAACACGACGAGATATGGCAGCATTCGGGCGGCTGCCGCGCCCATCTCAAGGTTGTACGCAATACGCTGACACACAAGATCTCGAGCGTCGTCTTGGCACGCGACGCCGCCGCGCCGCGCGGACGGCACAAGGCGGAGACGCCGGCATGAGCCCGCGCCGCGCCGCCAGTGGCGGCCTGATCGACCGCTCGCGCTCGGTCCGTTTCAACTTCGACGGACAGGATTTCACGGGTCACCCTGGCGACACGCTGGCATCGGCCCTGCTCGCCAGCGGCGTCTCGCTCTTTGGCCGCTCGTTCAAGTATCATCGGCCGCGCGGCGTTCTCGGCGCAGGCGTCGACGAGCCGAACGCGCTGGTGACCGTGCTGCGCGGCGAGGCGCGCGAGCCGAATATTCAGGCGACGATGCTGGAGATCTACGATGGCCTGAAGGTCGTCAGCCAGAACCGGTTTCCGTCACTCGGCTTCGATATCGGCGCGCTCAACCAGCTCGGCGGCAAGCTTCTCGGCGCGGGCTTCTACTACAAGACCTTCATGGGTCCGGTTTTCGGGCCGCTGAAGGGCACGCGCTTCTGGATGTTCTGCGAACATTTCATCCGGCGTGCAGCCGGCCTTGGCCGCGCTGGTACGACCCCGGACCCGTCGCGCTACGAGCGCATGAATGCCTTCTGCGACGTGCTGGTGGTCGGATCCGGCCCGGCCGGCCTAGCGGCAGCCAAGGCCGCGGCGGAGTCCGGCGGGCGCGTGGTTTTGACCGAACAGGATGCGCGGCTTGGCGGCTCGGCCAACTGGACCGGCGAAACGATCGACGGCGAGCCGGCGGCCGACTGGGCCGCAGGCGTCGCGCGGGAACTCGCAGGCCTTGATAATGTGACGCTGCTACCGCGGACGACCGTGTGGGGCTACTACGATGGCAACACGATCGCGGCGCTCGAGCGTGTCGCCGACCACAAGGCGGCTCCGCGTGCGGGCGAACCGCGCCACCGCCAATGGACGATCCGCGCCGGCAAGGTGGTGCTCGCCACCGGCGCGTTCGAGCGCCCGCTGGTGTTCCCAGGCAACGATCGGCCCGGCGTCATGCTGGCGACCGCCGCCGAACGCTACGTCGCGGAGTACGGGGTGTTGCCGGGCGAGAAGATCGCCGTCTTCACCAACAACGACGGGGCATACAATTCCGCACTTGCACTGCGCGAGGCCGGCTGCGGCATTGTCGCGATCGTCGATGTTCGCGAGGAACTGTCGGCGGCGGCGCGCGAGCTTGCGGTTCGGACCGGCGCGGAAATCCTGAACGGCCGTGCGGTGACGGGCACCGAAGGCAGCAAGAAACTCCATTGCATCAAGGTTCGTGGCTTCGACGCGACAACCGGCGCAGTGAGCGGCGATGAACGTACCATCGAGGCCGACTGCCTGCTGGTGTCGGGCGGGTGGTCTCCGGTCATCAACCTCGCCAGCCAGGCAGGCGCCAGAGCCGAGTGGAACGAACGACTGCAGGCTTTCCTGGCCCCGGAAGAGGAGGAGGGCTGGGTCGGGGCGGGTGGCTTCAACGGAACGTTTGCCCTCGAAGCTGCGCTCGCTGAAGGGCTTGCGGCCGGTGGCGGCGAGGCAGGCGACACTGCCCCTGATACTGTCGGCACCGATCTGGACCTGTCGCCGGCCCCCGTCTTCGAGATCGTGGCGAAGGGAAAAGCCTTCGTCGATTTCCAGCACGACGTGACGGCGGACGATGTCAGGCTGGCGCACCGCGAGGGGTTCCAGTCAGTCGAGCACTTGAAACGCTACACCACGCTCGGCATGGCGACCGACCAGGGCAAGACCTCCAACGTGCCGGGCCTGGCCATCATGGCCAGCGCGCTCGGCAAGCAGATCCCGGAGGTCGGCACGACGCGCTTCCGCCCGCCTTTCGCGCCGGTGTCGATCGGCTCGCTCGCGGCCGAACGCTATGGCGAGATCAGGCCGGAGCGGCTGACGCCGATGCATGACTGGCACATCGCCAACGGCGCAAGGATGTATTCGGCGGGCCTGTGGCACCGTGCGATGATCTTCGGGCTGGCAGGCGAGACGGTGGAGCAGGCCTATGTGCGGGAGGCGAGGAGGACGCACGAGGCGGCCGGCATCGCCGATGTTTCCACCCTCGGCAAGATCGCCGTGCAGGGACCGGACGCGGCGGATTTTCTCGACCGCGTCTACACCAACATCTTCTCCACCCTGCCGGTCGGCAAGGCGCGCTATGGGCTGATGCTGCGCGAGGACGGACTGGCGCTCGACGACGGCACGACCTGGCGGCTCGGCGAGCAGGACTTCCTGATGACGACGACCACCGCCAATGCCGGCAAGGTCATGCAGCATCTCGAATTCCTGCTGGATGTCATCTGGCCCGACCTCCGGGTTCAGCTGACCTCGGTGACCGACCAGTGGGCCGGCGCCTCGATCGCCGGGCCGAGATCGCGCGAAATTATCGCGGCGTGCGTCACCGGGACGACGGTGGACAACGAGACGCTGCCCTTCATGGGCATCGTCCATGGCGAGATTTCAGGCACGCCGGTGATGATCTGCCGCCTCTCCTTCTCGGGCGAACTTGCCTACGAAGTCTATTCCGGCGCCGGCCACGGCACGCATGTCTGGGATGCGCTGATCAAGGCCGGCAAGCCGTTCGGGCTTGTGCCCTACGGGCTGGAGGCTCTCGGCACCATGCGCATCGAGAAGGGGCACGTCACCGGAGCCGAGATCGATGGGCGCACGACGGCGCGAGACCTGCATCTCGACTGGATGCTGTCGAAGAAGAAGCCGTTCGTCGGCTCGATGATGATGGATCGAAAGGGGCTGACGGCCGCCGATCGGTTGCAACTCGTCGGCATCGTTTCGCTCGACAACCAGCCGCTCAACGGCGGCGCGCATATTGTGGAGCAGCTCGACCGCGACAGGCCGCACGGCTCCATCGGCCACCTGACGGCGGCATGCTATTCGCCGGCGCTCGGGAAACATATCGGGCTGGCGCTGGTCAAAGGTGGTAAGGACAGGCGCGGCACAAGGGCGTTCATCTCCGATCCGCTGCGCAAGCGGTTCGGGCCGGTCAAAATCGTCAGCCACCACTTCTACGACCCGGAAGGGAAACGAATGCATGGTTGACCAGCTTTCGCCCCTCGCCCCTGTCCTGAAGCCCGGCCGTCATGGCCAGGAAACGTTTGGCGTGTCGTTGGCGGAGGTCGCGCCCGGTTCAATCGTGCAGCTTGCGGCGTGGCGCAATCAGGAAAGCGCGATGATCGCAATTATCAAGGAGGCCACCGGCTTGGCGTTGCCGGACGGCGCCGGTGGCGGCGTTGCGACGCCAAACAAGGCAGCCTTCGGTTTCGCGCCGGGAAAAATTCTCGTAGCGGACCAGGACGAAGGGCTGGCGGCCACCATGGCGAAAGCGGTGACGTCGCAGACCGGCACGGTCACCGACCTGTCGCACGGCCGAACGGTCCTCAGGGTGTCCGGACCGAAGGCCGAGTGGGTCCTGGCGAAGTTCTTCGCCATCGACTTCTCGCTGCCGGCCTTCCCTCTGGGCGCCGGTCTTTCGACCGTGCATCACGACATCTTCGCCCAGATCCAGCGCACCGGTCCGGACCAGTTCGACACCTACGTCTTCCGCTCCTTCGCGCGATCGTTCTGGACGTCGCTTTGCCATGCAAGCGAAGAAGTCGGCTACGAGGTGCGCTAGCCCCCGCGTTCGCGCGATCGCGTCGCGATAGTGTACACCGCGACCGCCGCTGTTAAGATCTCGCGGGATAGGGCGGGGTCACGCATGCGGCGCGCGGGCGCAAGAGTTCTTTGGTTTGCGGGTGTTCTCGTGCTGGCGCTCGCCAGCGCTGCCGCAGCCGCCGGCCTGACGTCGCCGCGCAACCAGACATTTCCGAGCTTGGAGCCGGAGCTGAAACCGTTCCGGCAGAAGGCCTACGACCTCGCCGTCGCTAGTCAGGCGAAGGCGGCCGCCGACGTGCTTGACGGCATGGCGAAGTCGGTCGAGGCGAAATATGGCTCCGATAGCCGCGAGATGCTCGATTTCCGGAGCGACCAGGCAGCCTTGCTGTCGCTTGCCGGCGACGGCCAGGGCGCACTCGACGTCGCACGTAAGGCAGTCGTGCTGGCGCGCCAGATGTCAGCGGCCTACGCGTTTTTCGGCGGATCCGATCCGACGATCGTGCTGGACGACCAGACGCTTGCCTTCCGTCAATTCGTGCAACTGGCGAACACGCATCGCGACGATGTCGCCGACCCGGCAGCTCTGCTCAACGAGGCTTTTCGAGTCAGCCAGATGGCCGAATTGGGAAAGGCCTCCATCGCCGCCTACCGCAAGCTTCAGGAGCACAGACTGCAGGCCGGCGAACTGCGCGACCTTTTCTCGCTGGCGTGGGCGACAAGTGACCGGGTCTACCCGCTCAACTATGCCAAAAGTCTGTTGGCGAAGCTTGGCCAGGACATGGCGAAAGCCGGTCTTGTTACAGTCAAAGACATCGAAGCCCTGAATGAGGACATCGAGACGCAGAATGGTTCGATCACGCTCCTCGGTGGCCACATGGAAGGCCTGGAGGCGGTCCTTCTGCCCGAGCCCATGGACATCGACGCGGTGCAGGACAGGCTCGATGGCGACGAAGCCTACGTGTCCATCGTGAGCGGCAGTGACGGCTATCTCTACGTCTTCTGCGTGACCAGGAAAGGCTTCCTTTTCAGGGAACTCGGTTTCAACCTCTATGCCGTGGAGGACATGATCGCCAAGCTCCGGCAAGCGATGAACGTCTCCAATGGACGCGGCGCCGTGCCGGTGAATGTGGCGCCCGACGAGCCGTCGCGCGAGGTGCTGGAGACTGCTTGGCGGCTCTATGCAAAGCTGTTCTTCGATGTTCAGAACATTCTCGCGGGCAAGAAACATCTGTGGCTGAGCGTCAACGGAGAGCTGGCGAAGTTCCCCTTCGAGGCACTGGTGACCCAGCAGCCGAACCAGGACACGACCTTCGCCAACGCGGCGTGGTTTGTGCGCCAGCATGCTGTCACGGTGTTGCCGACGCTCGCGCTGCTTGGCAAGCAGCCATCCGCTTTACCGCCCTCGCCGATGCGCTACCTCGGCATCGGCAGCCCTGATTATCAGTCGCTCGCTGCATGGGATCTGCGCCCGCATGCGACGCGCGATGTCGAGAAGCTCTTGCCGCTGCCGGAATCTGCCGTCGAAGCGCGGGATATCGGCAAGGCGCTGTCGGCTCGCGCCGATGACATTCTGGTCGGCGAGGCGGCGAGCGAAACGAGGCTGCAGGAACTCTCGCGCTCCGGCGCGCTGGCCGGCTACGATGTTCTGCTTTTCGCCACGCACGGTTTGCTGCCGCAGGAGATGGAGGACGCCTTCGAAGGCGGGCTGGCGCTGACGCCGACGCGCGACCATCTGCCGCCGCCAAGCCTCTGGAAGGAGTTCGTGTTCAATCTAGAAACCGATGGACTGCTCACCCCTCGCGAGATCGCGACGCTGAAGCTTGACGCCGATCTTGTCGTCCTCTCGGCCTGCAACACCGGCACGGCGAGTCCCATCGATTCCGAGGGCTACTCGGGAATGACCCAGGCCTTTCTGCTCGCTGGGGCGCGCACCATGGTCGTTTCTCATTGGCCAGTCGTCTCCGACGCCGCGGTGGCGATAACGACGCGGATGCTCGGCGGCCTGAAAGGCCCACCTTCCGGCAAGGCCCTGGCTCTCTCCCACCGCCAAGCGCTGCTCGACATAATTGCTATCGGGGGAGCCCGTGCGCACCCGCGCTATTGGGCGCCGTTCTCGATCTTCGGCGGTCCCTGACCCGCAACCCTATCGGCAAAACACCGCCCACTCGTCCAGTGGCACTCGGTCGGTGCGCAGCCTGTTCTCGGGCTTCGAAGTATCCTCGTAGCCTAGCGACATGCCGCACAGCACGATCTCTTCGGCGGGAATGCTCAGGACGGCCCTGATCTCCTCGTGATAGGGCGCAAAGACCGCCTGCGGGCAAGTGTGCAGTCCCCTCGCCCGCGCCGCGACCATGATGTTCTGCAGGAACATGCCGTAATCGACCCATGACCCCTGGTTGAGCCTTCGGTCGATGGTGAAGATCATGCCGACGGGCGCGTCGAAGAACACGAAATTGCGCTCGTGCTGCGCGCGCATCTGGTCGATGTCGCGCTTGCCGATGCCGAGATGGCCGTAGAGCGCAAAACCGACCGCGCGGCGGCGTTCGTAATAGGGCTCGAAAAACTTGTCCGGGTAATATTTGCACTCGCCGCGCGCCTTTTCGGAGCGCGGGCCGGCATCGAGGATGGCGCGCGAGAGACGCTCCTTCGTTGCGCCGGATGTCACATGGACCCGCCACGGTTGCATGTTGGTACCCGACGGCGCCCAGGATGCGATGTCGAGGACTTCGCGGACGGTGGTTTCGCCCACAGGATCGGGCAGGAAAGCCCGGACCGACCGCCGCGACACAATCGCCTCGTCGACGACCGCAGTGTCGTCGAGCAGCGGCTTTTTCCTGTCGCGTGCCAGCATGTCGTCCCGCCCCGGATGCCTAGCCACATTGCCAAGCAACCGACAATTTTAAGGGATGCCATTGCGACCAGCGTCCCGGCAAGTAAATCTTCCCCTGCTCCGTGAAAGGATACTTGATTTTTTCACGCGGTCGGCGCTACGTGAAAATCAAGCAAATTTTTTCATGGACCGCGTCATGTCGCCAGACACCGCCGTGTTTCGAGACGAACCATTGTCGGCCGGGCAGTTGCTCGCGCACGACCTGCGTGCCCTGAGAAAGGCACGCGGCCTGACGCTCGCGGAGATCGGCGCGCGGCTTAAACGTTCCGTTGGTTGGTTGAGCCAGGTCGAGCGCGGCATGTCGGTGCCTTCACTCGCCGACCTCAGGGAATTCGCCAAAGTGTTCGGGGTGCCGCTCAGCCTGTTCTTCGGTCATGTAACCGACAATGAGGAAGAGCGTGGCGTGATCGTCCGCTCCGGCCGCCGCCGCTCGCTTGGCACAAGCGAATCCGGGCTCGTGGAAGAGCTTCTGTCGCCCGACCTTGGCGGTAGTTTCGAGATGCTGCGGTCGGTTTTCGCGCCGGGCGCCGGTCTTGCCGAGACCGCGCTGCGCAAGACCGAGGAAGCCGGCTACGTCGTTGCGGGGCGCTTCGACATCGAAATCGACGGCGTCTGGCATCCGCTTGGCGAAGGCGACAGTTTTCGCTTCGCGGGCAAGCCGTTCCGCTGGAGGAACCCGGGCAAGGAACCGGCGGTGGTGATATGGGTCATTTCCCCGCCGGTCTATTGAGCCAAATGACCAAGAAATCCGGAGAAACTGCTTGAGCGAGATTCCTTCCAGCGCCCGCGTGGTGATCATCGGGGGCGGCGCTGTCGGCGTGTCGTCGCTCTACCACCTCGCCAAGGCCGGGTGGTCCGATTGCGTGCTGCTCGAGAAGAATGAACTCACGTCCGGCTCGACCTGGCATGCCGCCGGCAACGTGCCGACCTTCTCGTCGTCCTGGTCGCTGATGAACATGCAGCGCTATTCGACCGAACTCTATCGCGGGCTGGCGACGGCGGTCGACTACCCGATGAACTACCATGTCACCGGGTCGCTGCGGCTCGCGCATACCGACGAGCGTATGCAGGAGTTCCAGCGCGCCAGGGGCATGGGCCGCTACCAGGGAATGGACATTGACGTCGTCGGCCTCGACGAGATCAAGCGCCGTTACCCCTTCATCGAGACGCACGAACTGAAGGGCGCGCTCTACGACCCCAGCGACGGCGACATCGACCCGGCACAGTTGACCCAGGCGCTTGCCAAGGGTGCCCGCGACATGGGCGCGAAGATCATCCGGTTCTGTCCCGTTACATCAGCGCGCCGCGACAAAGGCGAGTGGGTGATCGCGACGCCCAAGGGCGAGATCCGCTGCGAATATGTGGTGAACGCGGCCGGCTACCGGGCGGCAGAGGTCGGCGCGCTGTTCGGCCGCACGGTGCCGATGATGGTGATGAGCCATCAGTACATCCTGTTCGAGGAGATCCCGGAACTCGCCGCCTGGTCGAGGGAGGCCGGCCACAAGCTGCCGCTGCTGCGCGACGTCGACACGTCCTACTACCTGCGTCAGGAAAAGGCGGGCATGAACCTCGGGCCTTACGAGCGCAACTGCCGCGCGCACTGGGCAACGCCGGACGACCCGATGCCTGACGACTTCTCCTTCCAGCTTTATCCCGACGACCTGGAGCGACTGGAACACTATTTGAACGACGCGATCGCGCGCGTGCCGATCCTCGGCACAGCCGGCCTGTCCAAGGTGATCAACGGTCCCATCCCCTATGCCCCGGACGGCAACCCGCTGATCGGCCCGATGCCCGGCGTGCCGAATGCCTTCGAGGCCTGCGTCTTCACCTTCGGCATCGCGCAGGCAGGCGGGGCCGGCAAGGTGCTCGCCGAATGGGTGACCGAGGGCCAGACGGAATGGGACGTGTGGTCGTGCGATCCGCGCCGCTTCACCGCATTCGCAGCCGCGCCCGACTATGCCGTCGCCAAGGGCATGGAAATCTACGGCAACGAATACGCGATCAGTTTCCCGCGTCACGCCTGGCCCGCCGGCCGCGACCGCAAGCACTCGCCTATCCACGACCGGATCGCGACGCTGGGCGCACAGTTCAACGCCTACAATGGCTGGGAACGCGCGACCTGGTACGCAAAGCCCGGCGACGACACATCGGAGGAAAGCACCCTCACCTTCCGCCGCGACGGCCCCGGGGAAAAGCGCGTGCGCGAGGAGTGCCTGGCCGTGCGCGATGCGGCGGGCATCCTCGACCTGCCCGGCTTCTCCCGCTACCGGCTGCAGGGCGAAGGCGCCCGCGAATGGCTCACGTCCATGATCACCGGCGGCGTGCCTAAACCCGGAAAGATCGGCCTCGGCTATTTCTCCGATGAGGGCGGCCGCATCGTCACCGAGATGTCGATCATGGCGATCGAGGAGGACCTCTTCTTCCTGATCACCGCCTCGGTCGCGGAACTTCACGACTTCGAGTGGCTCGCGAAACATTTGCCGCAACTGACTCGAGTGACTCTGCAAAATGTCACCGACGCCTTCGACTGCCAGATCCTTACCGGTCCGAAATCGAGGGCGATCCTGGCGGACATATGCGACGCCGACCTCTCCCTCCCCTGGCTGTCGCATCAGTCGATGCAGATCGCGGGACACTGGTGCCAATTGGTCCGCGTGTCCTTCGCGGGAGAACTCGGCTGGGAAATCCACACCAAAATCGCCGACACGGGCGCGATCTTCGATGCTGTCTGGGCGGCCGGACAGAAGCACGGCCTGAAACCATTCGGCATGTTCGCGCTGGACTCGCTGCGGCTGGAAAAAAGCTACCGCGCCTGGAAGCAGGACCTGTCCACCGACTACTCCGTGCTGCAGGGCGGGCTCGAGCGTTTCGTCAAGTGGGACAAGCCTGACTTCCTGGGCAAGACGGCGCTGCAGAACGAGAAGCAGCAGGGCGTCAAGAAGCGCTTCGTCACCCTGGTCGTCGACGCCGGCGCGTCCGACGCCCCCTACATGTCGACGCTCTGGCACGACGGGAAGATCGTTGGCGAAACCACGTCAGGAGGCTTCGGCCACCGAGTGGACAAGTCGATTGCGCTCGGCATGCTGCGGGCCGATCTCACCGAACCCGGCACCGAGGTCGAAGTCGAGATATTCGGCGAGCGCTATCCTGCGACCGTCCAGAAGGACGAGGCGCTCTGGGACCCCAGGAACGAAAGACTGCGAGCATAATATGCCAAGCCCATCCAAACGCCTCAGCGGCATTCTTCCCTCCGGCAAGGACGGCTGGGAGGTTCATTTCGAGGCCATGACCCGCAAGCAGGCGGGCGAGCCGATCATCATGCTGTCGGTCGGCGACCACGACTTCGACACGCCCAATGAGACGGTCGAAGCCTGCGTGACAGCCGTTCGCGCCGGCCACCATCACTACACCCAGCTTCAGGGCGTACCGCGCCTGCGCGAGGCCATGGCGCGCGCCTCTACCCGCTGCACCGGCGTCGAGACCAGCGCGGCTGAAGTGATCGTAGCGCCGGGCGGTCAGCTTGCGCTCTATGCTGCCGTGCAGGGTACGCTCGACAAGGGCGACCATGCGGTCGTCGTGGCGCCATATTACGCAACCTACCCGGGGACTTTCAGGGCGGCGGAGGCGGATTTTACCGTCGTCGAGGCTGACGCGTCGGACGGCTTCCAGCCGCGCGCCGAAGCCATCCGGGCAGCGCTGAGGCCCAACACGCGCGCCATCCTGATCAACACGCCCAACAACCCGACCGGCGCCGTCTATTCGCGCGAGAGCCTCGAAGGCATCGCAAGGCTCTGCGTCGAACACGATCTCTGGCTGCTGTCGGACGAGGTCTACTGGACCCTGGCCGAGGGGCATCACGTCTCGCCGCGCGCGTTGCCTGGCATGGCCGAGCGTACGCTCGTCATCAACTCGATGTCGAAGAGCCACGGCATGACCGGCTGGCGCATCGGTTGGCTGACAGGCCCCAAAGCCATGGTCTCGCTGCTGATCAGCCTGAACCTGGTGACCACCTACGGCCTGACGGATTTCGTGCAGCAGGCGGCGGCCGCGGCACTTGAGAATGGGTACGGCGTGCGCCGGATTGCAGACACCTATAACGGCCGGCGCTCGGTGTTCCTCAACGCGCTGCACGGGACGAACGACATCATGGTGCGCGGTTCAGAGGGCGGCATGTACGTGATGCTCGACATCTCGGCGATCGAACGCGACGACGAAAAATTCGCGTGGGCCTTCCTCCATTCCGAAAATACATGCGTCATGCCGGGCTCAAGCTTCGGCGATGCGGCGGCGGGTCATATCCGCATCAGCCTCTGTCAGCCGGACGATGTGCTGCTCGAAGCCGCTGCGCGACTGCGCCGTTTCGCGTCCTCCTACCTCAGCAAGGCAGCCTGAACGATGGCGTCCCTCCCCCAAAAGGCCCGCGCCGTGATCATTGGCGGCGGCGTTTCCGGCTGCTCGGTCGCCTATCACCTCGCCAAGCTCGGCTGGACCGACGTGATTCTGCTCGAACGCAAGCAGCTGACCTCAGGCACGACTTGGCACGCGGCGGGACTGATCGGCCAGTTGCGCGGCTCGCAGAACATGACGCGGCTCGCGAAATATTCGGCCGACCTCTACGTCAAGCTGGAGGCCGAGACCGAGGTCGCGACCGGCATGCGTCAGGTCGGCTCGATCACGGTTGCACTGACCGAGGAGCGCAAGCACGAGATCTACAGGCAGGCCACGGTTGCCCGCGCTTTCGATGTGGATGTGCGCGAAATCTCGCCGGCCGAAGTGAAGCAGATGTACCCGCATCTCAACACCGACGGCGTGGTCGGCGCGGTTCATCTGCCGCTCGACGGCCAGTGCGACCCGGCCAACATCGCCATGGCGCTGGCGAAAGGGGCGCGCCAGCGCGGCGCGAAAATCGTCGAGAACGTGAAGGTGACCGCCGTTCACCAGAGGAACGGACGCGTTTCAAGCGTATCCTGGGCGCAAGGCGACGACCAAGGCGTCATAGAGACGGATGTGGTGATCAATTGCGCCGGCATGTGGGCGCGCGACCTCGGCGCGATGTCGGGCGTCAACATTCCGCTGCACGCCTGCGAGCATTTTTATCTCATCACCGAGCCGATCCCCGGGCTGACGCGGCTGCCCGTACTGAGAGTCCCGGACGAGTGCGCCTACTACAAGGAGGATGCCGGCAAGATGATGCTCGGCGCCTTCGAGCCGGTGGCCAAGCCGTGGGGCATGGACGGAATCCGCGAGGATTTCTGCTTCGACCAGTTGCCCGAGGACATGGATCACTTCGAGCCCATCCTCGAAATGGGCGTGAACCGCATGCCGATGCTCGGCACGGCCGGCATCCATACGTTCTTCAACGGCCCCGAGAGTTTTACCCCCGACGACCGTTACTATCTCGGCGAGGCACCCGAACTCGCAGGTTACTGGATGGCGACGGGCTACAACTCGATCGGCATCGTCTCGTCAGGAGGCGCGGGCATGGCGCTGGCGCAATGGATCAACGACGGCGAGGCGCCCTTCGACCTCTGGGAGGTCGATATCCGCCGCACGCAACCGTTCCAGAAGAACCGCAGCTACCTCAAGGCGCGCGTCACCGAAACGCTCGGCCTGCTCTATGCCGACCACTTCCCCTATCGCCAGATGGCGTCGGCGCGCGGTGTGCGGCGTTCCCCTCTGCACGAGCACCTGAAGGCACGCGGCGCCGTGTTTGGCGAGGTGGCCGGCTGGGAGCGCTCCAACTGGTTCGCGCGGCCCGGCCAGGAGCGCGAATATCGCTACAGCTGGTGGCGGCAGAACTGGTTCGACAATCAGCGCGAGGAACATCTGGCTGTCAGGAACGGCGTTGGCCTGTTCGACATGACATCCTTCGGCAAGATCCGCGTGGAGGGTCGAGACGCGCTGACCTTCCTGCAGCGACTTTGTGCCAACGACCTCGACGTGCCTGCCGGACGCATCGTCTACACGCAGATGCTGAACGCACGCGGCGGTATCGAGAGCGACCTGACGGTGAGCAGGCTGTCGGAGACTGCGTTTTTCCTCGTCGTGCCCGGGGCGACCCTGCAGCGCGATCTTGCCTGGCTGAGAAAGCACCTCGGCGACGAGTTCGCCGTCATCACCGACGTGACACCGGCTGAAAGCGTGCTTTGCCTGATGGGGCCGCACTCGCGCGACTTGATTCAAAAGGTGAGCCCGAACGATTTTTCCAACGAAAACAATCCATTCGGAACATTTCAGGAGATCGAGATCGGCATGGGCCTGGCCCGCGCGCACCGCGTGACATATGTCGGCGAACTCGGCTGGGAGCTCTATGTTTCGACCGAACAGGCGGCGCACGTCTTCGAGGCAATCGAAGCGGCAGGCGCGGATGTCGGACTGAAACTCTGCGGCCTGCACACGCTCGATTCCTGCAGGATCGAGAAGGCGTTCCGGCATTTCGGCCACGACATCACCGACGAGGACCATGTGCTGGAAGCCGGGCTGGGATTCGCCGTGAAAGCCGGCAAGGGTGACTTCGTCGGCCGCGACGCGGTGCTGAAGAAGCGCGAAGCCGGTTTGTCGCGCCGCATGGTGCAGTTTCGGCTGAAGGACGCTGAACCGCTGCTCTTCCACAACGAGGCCTTGGTCCGCGACGGCAAGATTGTGAGCACGGTGACATCCGGCAACTACGGCCACTTCCTCGGCGGCGCGATCGGCATGGGGTATGTGCCCTGCCCCGGGGAAAGCGAGGCTGACGTGCTTGCCTCGTCCTACGAGATCGAGATAGCGGGCCGGCGGTTTGCCGCCGAGGCGAGCCTGAAGCCGATGTATGATCCGAAAGCGGAACGGGTGAGAATGTAGGGCGGTTTGCGTCCCGCACCCCTTAGGGAGCTTCCCACACTCTGCAAACCGGCCGCTGGCGTCCATCTGTCGCAGCCTCGACGTCGCGGGCGACCGACTGGCCGATCTCGCTGGCATTGCGGCTGCTCGCCAGCGCACGCACCAACGCCGCCGTGAAGGGCGAGTTCAGCCCCCGTCCATCGGACGCCACTGTACCGGCGGCAGTGGAAAGGCCGACGATATAGGTCCCGCCAGACGTGGCCATTGCCTGGAGCGACGCTATCTCGTCCTCATTGGGCAGGCCGAGCCCTGCGTCGGCGATGGCGCCATCCGACAGGACGCGCACGCTGCGTGACCCGTCGGCGGACACGCTGAGGAATGGATCGTTGCGGCACGCGTCGGAAAACACCATGCCCAGCCGCCGTGCCGAACCGACTACGGCAAGCGCGTCGACAATCGTCAAGCTGGTGTCCATGAGCGCCGAGCGGCTGCCGAGGTCTGCATCCGTGGGCAGCAGCCGGCTCTGCCCGTCAACCGACACGCCATGGCCGGCAAAGAATATCAGAACATCGTCCGCTTCTGCGGCATCGTCTTTCAGACGCGACAGAGCCCTGCGCATGGTAGAGAGCTCGGCGTCGCTCGTCATGCTCACGGAAAAGCCCAGCTCCCGCAGCAACTCGGCCAGGGCGAGGCCATCGTTGCGCGGGTTCTTCAGCGGGCCGACATTCGCATAGGTTTCAGCCGTGACGATCAGAGCGACACTGTCGGCCAAGGCTGGCGCGGCAAGCCATGCCGTCAGAAGGCCCACCAGCCATGCACGCATCGTCGCCATCGCAGCACCTCGTCTCGCCCACGCGCCAAGACTGGCGCGCAAACAGACGGGGGCACAAGCTAGAAAGCAGCAATCTTGCGCCTCACCTTCTCCAGAAACGCCGCCCGCGTTTCGCCGGTCGAGGCATCCATAAGATAGTGCGCCAGGAACATCGTCCGGCAGCGCGAGGCACACAGTGCCCGCATGCCGCGCATGATGGTCTTGCGCCCTGGCTGGCCGACGAGGATGGTCCACCACAGCGGCGCGCCGCATGTGGTGATCACGCCGATGCGGGTCACATGTGTCATCAACGACGTAATGCGGCCCTTTCCGGCGGGCAGCTTGAACACCACATCGGTCGCCCAGACCCGGTCAAGCCAGCCCTTCATCATTGCCGGCAGCCCGTACCACCAGGTCGGGTAAATGAAAAGAATGCTCTCGGCCCATCTCAGATTGTCGATATGCGGCTTCAGGCTCGGGTCCAGCGGCGCGTGGTCATTGTAGGTGCGGCGTTCCTCGCAGCCCATTACCGGATCGAACTTCTCCGCATAGAGATCGGTGACCCGAACTTCGTCTCCCCTGCCTGCCAGCACCTCGATCGCCACATCGCGGATCGCAGCGCAAAAACTGTCCGGTACAGGATGACAATAAACGAGCAATACACGCATCAGAATTGATCCATGGTCGAGGCGACGCGTCGCGAAAAGGCCGTGCGCGACGCGTCCGTCGACAGGTTCATGGCATAGTGCGCCAGGTAGCTCACCGGCGCACCCGGCTTTACCGTCGCGCGCAACATGCGCGTGACGATCCTGCGCGGCGGGTCGCCCATCAGAAGAGCTCGGATCCTGCTGCCGCCATAAGTCGTCACGGCGGCCACCTTGCGGATGTTGTGGAGCGAGGGCTGAACCTTGCCGTCGACCAACCTGAACGACACGCCGGGCAGAAAGACGCGGTCGAAAAAGCCTTTCAATATGGCTGGATATCCATAATTCCACACCGGATAGCTAAGCACCAGCGCCTCGGCTGCGAGCAGCCGGCGAACATAGGGATCGACGGCGTCCTGCGGCCCGCGCGGGCCGTGGTAGGCAACTCGCTCCGCGCGGGTCAGGCGCGGATCGAAGTCCTCAGCGTAGAGGTCGAGGTCGTCCACCGCGTGGCCGGCGGCCGTCAGCCTCTCGACGATCAGTTGGTGGAGCGCGCCATTGTAGCTGGACTCGACCGGGTGCGCGTAGAGGACGATGACTTTCATGCGCTTGCCATCACGAGGATCGCTCCAGCCCCCTGAACAGAAAGGTCTTGCCGGAGCGGAAATCGTAGTCCGGGTTTTCCCACGCGATCATCTTGCCGGGGTTGAGCAGGCCCTGCGGATCGGCCTCGCGCTTGAAGGCGAGTTGCACTTCGTCGGTCTGCTTCATGCCGCCCTCCTCCAGCGTGTAGCGGTGCGGGTTGAAGATCGGGCAGCCGTTGGCCTCGAAGGCGCGGATGATCTCGTCGAGCCGCTCCTCCGTAGTGAAACGCACGAGGTTGAGGCCGAAGCAGGTGATGTTGCCGTCGAAACGCACGAATTCGAGATGCGAAAACACCTCGCCCGGAAATAGCCCGTCGATCTTCTCGACCAGCGCGAGATGACCAGGGAACGGATAGAGCGACTGGAGATAGGTGATTTCTGGATCGACGCGCAGCGCGCGCAGGGTAGTGTGGTTCCAGGCAAGCTCGTAGGCCGGCGGCAGGCCCTTCCTGTCCTCATCCGAGACGGTGGCGGCGTTATAGACGACATCGCCGCCGGCGCGCCGCGTGAAGGCAATGAATGCGTCCAGCGAATGGGGCGCGATCATGGCGACGCAAACGCTCATGCCTTCGCTCAGGAACTTCTGGTGGCGCTTGAAATAGCGCCAAGGCACCGGCGCGGCGATTGGCGTGACAAGTTTGGTGAGTAGGCCGTCCTGGCAGGCGAGCGCATTACCGTAGCGCGCAGCGCCCATAAGACTGTCGAAGCCGACGATGACGTCCAGCCAGTCATAGGCGGCGGTCAGCGGCATTTCGACCTCGGTGATGATGCCGTTGGTGCCATAGGCGTGCGTCACCTTGTGCAGATCCTCGCCGGTGAGCTCCAGCACCCGGGGTTCGGCCTCCATCGTGACGACGCGCAGGCGCAGCACGTTGCCGAAATCGCGCAATCCGCCGAAATTGATCGAACCGACGCCGCCCGAGCCGCCGGCGATGAAGCCGCCGATCGAAGCGGTAGCGTAGGTGGACGGGTGAAGCCGCAGTTCCTGGCCTGAGTGGGCTCGGGTGGCCTTGTCGATATCGGCGATGATGGCGCCCGGACCGGCAACGACGCGGCCGATCGAAATGGAGGTCACGGCGTTCATGTCGGCAAGGCTGAGCAAGACACCGCCCGACAGCGGCATGGCTTGGCCATAATTGCCTGTACCGGTACCACGCGGCGTGACCGGAATGGCGTGACGATGGCAGGCCGCGAGCACGCGGATGACCTCGGCCTCGCTCTGCGGCGAAACCACAAGATCGGCGGTGACGTGGTCGAGCTGGCGCTTCAGAACCGGACTGTACCAGTAGAAGTCCCGGCTCTTCTGCTGGACGATCCTGGCGTTGTCCTCGATCTTCAGCCCTTCGAGGTCGCGGCGCAGCGCGGCTATGTCCATTTCACGCACCCATCAGATCGTCGAGTTCGGCATAGTCTGGCAAGTCGCGTGCGATCGCGCGCCCATCGCGGACCACCATGCGATCCGATTCGGGCCGCGAGAGCAATTCGGTCCAGCTGCGCCCCTTGAAGACGATGAAATCCGCGGCAGCGCCAGCCGCGAGCAGACCAGTCCCTTGCAGGCGCATGATTTCGGCGGGCGTCGAGGTGACGGCCTTCGGCCAGTCGGCGACCGGATGGTCGAAATGCAGGATACGCGTGGCCATCCGGTAGACCTCCAGCATATCGAGATCGCCGTAGGCGTAGAACGGATCGCGCGTGTTGTCGGACGCGACCGCGACCGGAATGCCCCGCGCCTTCATCTCGTGCAGCAGCGTCACCCCACGCCAGCGCGGCGTCGTGTTGTCCGAGCGGCGGTCCTGCAAATAGAGATTGCACATCGGCAGTGAGACGACCGAAAGCCCCGCTTTCGCGACTTTGTCGAGCGTTTCCAGAACGTCGCGATCGGCCTGGCGGGCAAGCGAGCAGCAATGACCAACGAGGATTTTTCCCTCGAAATTGTTCCACAGGGCCGCTTCGGCGATCTTTTTCAGCGAGGCGGCCGAGAGGTCGTCGGTCTCGTCGGCGTGAAAGTCGAGATCGAGCCCATGCTCGATGGCAAGCGCAAAGACCCGGTCGAGCAACTCCTCGAGGTCGGGCACCATGTAGGTCACGCAGCCGAGAACGCCGCGTGCCTCGGCCACGCGTTTCGCGAGCCCGGCGAACCAGGCCTTGTCCCGCACGGCCTCGATGCCGGTCAGGCAGGCCGCCTGCAACTCGACACGGCCGCGCCAGCGCTCGCGCATGTCTTCGAAGACCGGCCATGAGATAGTCTCCTGCGGCGCGATGCTGTCGAGATGCGTTCGCAGTGCCTTGGTGCCATGCGCGTAGGCGCAGCGCAGGGAAAAGTCCATGCGGCGCGCCACGTCGCCGGCCGTCCACCGTGCCATCCGGTCCGCGCCATTGGCATTGAGCGCGCCCATGAATGTGCCATCGGGATTGGGTTTGCGCGGCCAGATATGGCCCTTGTCGATGTGCGTGTGGCAGTCGACAAAACACGGCAGAACGATACGGCCGGCGAGATCGACCGCGGCAGACTTGGCGGGGTTGTGCGGGGTGATGCCGGCAATTCGGCCATCGGCGACGGCGAGATCGGCAAGCACAAAGCCTTCCGAATCGGTGGGTGCGAACAGGCCAGGCGTCAGCGAGGCAAGCAGGCGGGCGTTGGCCAGCAGGTAAGCACCGCCAGCGGGGAGTTCCAAGGCTGTCACCAGGCACCCCCCTCTGGCCTGCCGGCCATCTCCCCCTCAAGGGGGGAGATCATGTGCTTCCGCCTCCCGCCACCTTTTGCAAAGCCGCAGGTTGGCGAACGTAAGCCATTTGGCTGATCTCCCCCCTTGAGGGGGAGATGGCCGGCAGGCCAGAGGGGGGCGAGAACGCGCAAAACCATGATTTTGAAACTCACCGCTCCTGCCTGAGCGCGCTTTCGTGCCAGCGGCGCAGCGCGAGGTGCGACACAAGCGAAAGCACGAGGAAAATCACGATTCCGGTGAACGAGATGAGGATGAGCGCGGCGAAAAGGCGCGGCGCGTTCAACCGGTAACCGGCCTCGATGATGCGCGAGGCAAGTCCCGACGATTGCCCGGTCGAGCCGGCCACGAATTCCGCGACGACCGCGCCGATCAGCGACAGGCCGCCAGCGATCTTCAGGCCGCCGAGGAAATAGGGCATCGCCGCTGGCAGCCGCAGATGCCAGAGCTGCTGCCACTTGGTGGCGCCGTTGAGCTTGAACAGGTCGATGAGATTGCGGTCGACCGAATTGAGCCCCAGCGTCGTGTTGGAGAGGATCGGGAAGAAGGCGACTATCCATGCGCACAGCAGGAGCTTGGCGGTCTGGTTGTCGACATAGATGTTGATGAGCGGGAAGATCGCCACGATCGGCGTCACCTGCAGGATGACGGCGAAGGGAAAGAACGACATTTCCACCCATTTCGACTGGGCGAAGAGCACGGCAAGCCCGACGCCCCCGGCAACGGCCAGGGCAAGTCCGAGGAAGGTGATGCGCAGCGTGACCAGCAGCGAGCCAAACAGCAGCGCCGCATCATTGTAGAGCGTGGCTATGACCTCGCCCGGGCGCGGCAGGATGTAGCGCGGGATCTCGTTCCAGACGCAGATGCGGTCCCACAGCCAGATCGCAACGATCATGATGACGAGCGGCAGCAGCCATTTACCGATGCGCTCCAGCCGTGCGGCCCGGACACGGCGCGCTTCCTCGGGGTCGAGCACGACAGCGCCGGATTGTCGCTCAATGGCCGTCATGCACGCCCCCGCCCTGCGTTATGGCATCGCCCAATACGCGCGACGCCTGCCTGCAGAGCGCGGCGTAGTCGGGAGAGGTGCGAAACACTTCGTCTCGCGGATAGGGCGCGTCGACTGCGATCTCGCTGAACACCCGGCCCGGCCTCGCTGCCATCACGACGATGCGGTTGGACAGAAATACGCTTTCGAAGACGCTGTGCGTGACGAAGACGACCGTGAAGCGCTCGTCCTGCCAGAGATCGAGCAGGTCGCTGTTGAGCCTGAAACGGGTGATCTCGTCGAGCGCCGCGAACGGTTCGTCCATCAACAGCAGTCGCGGCTTGGTGACCAGGCCGCGCGCGATCGAGACGCGCATCTTCATGCCGCCCGAAAGCTCACGCGGCATGGCGTTCTCGAAGCCGGTCAGATGCACGCGCTCGATCATCTCGCGGATCGCGGGCGTCGCCTTCTCGCGGGAAAAGCCGCGCAGGCGAAGCGGCAGCCAGACATTGTCGAAAACGCTTGCCCATGGCAGCAGCGTCGGCTCCTGGAACACGAAGCCGATGTCGGAGCGGCCACGCGCGTCGCCGCGCCAGTCGAGCAAGCCGGTCGTCGGCGTCGATAGACCGGCAATGATGCGCAGCGCCGTGGATTTGCCGCAACCCGACGGTCCGAGCAGGCTCAGAAAATCGCCGTCCCGGATCGTCAGGTCGACATTGCGCAGCGCTGCGACGCCGTTGGAGAACGTCTTTCCGACATCGCGCAGGATGAGCAGGGGCTTTTCGCCGCCCCTGCCCGTCACTCCGCCCGGCGATTCGCCTGTCTGGGCACGCACCTCGTGCTGCATGCGGCGAAGGCTACTTCTTCAGGTCGAGGCCGACGCCCTTGTTCACGAAGTCGAGCGTGTAGGACTTCTTGATGTCGATGCCTTCCGGCAGCACCTTGGCCTTCACCATCTTGTCGTAGAAGCTCTGCACGCGTGCGTCGGTCATCGCGCCGATGCCGAGCTTTTCGGCGTCGCCGGAATCGACGATGCCGAACTTCTTCATCTGGGCGATCGAGAAGGCGATCTGCTCGTCGGTGATGTCAGGGTTGTCCTTCTTGATCGCGGCGTTGGCGGCCGCGTTGTCCCCATAGAGATAGGTGTACCAGCCCTTTGCCGAGCCATCGACGAAGCACTGGACGACCTCGGGGCGCTTGTCGATCGTGTCCTGCATGGTCTCGATCGTGGTCGAATAGGTGTCGTAGCCGTAGTCGGCGAGCAGGAACTGGTTCGGCACGAAACCGCCTTCCTTTTCGATTGCATAGGGCTCGGACGTCACGTAGCCCTGCTGGATCGACTTCTTGTTGGCGATGAACGGCGCGGCATTGAAGGTGTAAGGCACACGCTTCGCGACGTCGAAACCGTATTCGGTCGCCATCCAGAGCAGGAAGCTCTGCGCGCCTTCGTCGCCGATGATGTACTGGTCGGCCTTGGGCAGGTCCTCCCATGTGTCGAGCCCCTCGCCGGGGTGCGACATCACCACCTGCGGCTCCTTCTGGAACGACGCGGCGACAACCCGCAGCGGGATGTTCTGGATGACTGCGTCGAAGGCCTGCTGCATGTTGCCGCCCATGTAGAAGTCGATCTTGCCCGCGAGAAGCAGCGGCCGGCCGGAAACTTGCGGTCCGCCCTGCATGATGGTGACCTCGAGGCCGCAGGCGGCATATGTGCCGTCGGCAACCGCCTGGTAGTAGCCACCGTGCTCGGCCTGGGCGAGCCAGTTGGTGCCGAACGTGACCGGAACCGCGAAAGCCGTGGTAGCGGAGGCGGCGGCAATGGCTAAAGCAGCCGTGGAAATCGAAAGAAGCCTGTTCATGAACGTCACCCTCAGTTTGTCCTCGCGCGACTGCGCGGGCGTCGAGACCGAAAAATCCGAAGCAAGAGGCGTGCCACCGGCCCGCTCCATGTCCGGCCGCTACAAGCAGCCGAGCCCTGCCATACAACGAGCATGGTGCCTATTTTTCAGGCGCGAGTCCATGTAGGCCAAAACCGATGTTGACGCTTGATGACAGGCGCGACAGCCTTACGATCGCGGGTTAAGGAGACGTCCATGTTCAAAGCGCTGACGCCGAAGTCGATACGGCCGACCTTCGCGAAATACAGCCACGGCGTCGAGATTCCCGCCGGCCAGCGGCTGGTCATGACTTCGGGACAACTCGGCGTCGGACCCGACGACGTCATCCCTGATGGCGCGGAGGCGCAGGCCGAGCTGTGTTTCTCCAACATAGCGGCGGTGCTTGCCGAGGCGGGGCTTGGCCTCCGGCACATCGTCAAGATCAACGCGTATGTGACCGACCGGACCTACATGAAGGCCTACATGACGGTTCGCGACAGGCTGGCAGGCGACCCGCCGCCTGCTTCAACGCTGATGATCGTGACCGGCTTCACGCGGCCGGAGTTCAAGGTCGAGATCGAGGTGGTCGCGGCGGCGCCCGAGGGGGACGGCACATGACAATCGCCAAGCGACCTGTCTGGTGGGGGGACTTTCCGACGACCGCCTATGCGGCGATCGATCCGGAAAAGACTATTGCCGTCCTGCCGGTCGCGGCGATGGAGCAGCATGGCCCGCATCTGCCGGTTTCCACCGACACGACGATCATGAACGGCATGCTGGAGACGGTCATCGCGCGACTGCCCGACGATCTCGACATCCGCATCCTTCCCGTGCAGTCGGTGGGAAAGTCCAACGAGCATGTCCATGCGCCGGGCACGCTTAGCCTTACGCCCCTCGCCGCCATCCAGTCATGGACCGATCTCGGCGCATCCGTGTCACGCGCCGGAGTGAGGAAGATCGTCTTCGTCAATTCGCATGGCGGCAACGAGGAGATCATGGGCATCGTGGCGCGGGAACTTCGCGTCGCTTTCAACATGCTGGCGGTGAAGACGAGTTGGTCCCGCTTCGGCCGGCCGGAAGGGCTCTACAGCGGGATCGAGGATCGCTACGGTATCCACGGCGGCGACTTCGAGACGTCGGTCATGCTGCATTTTCGACCCGACCTCGTCGGCATGACGAAGGCCGAGGATTTTGCCTCGAGCGTGCAGCGGGCCGAGCAGGAATTCGACCTTTTGCGGCCAACGGGAACGCACGCATTCGCCTGGATCGCTTCCGACCTCAACCCGCATGGGGTGGTCGGCGAAGCGTCCAGGGCGACCGCCGAAAAGGGCCGGCTGACGGCCGAGCATCAGGCCGACGGGTTCATGCGCCTGCTCAGGGATGTGAGGAAGGCGAAGCTCGCCGACTGGCTGAAGTAGCGGCTACCGGCCTATGTCGAGCTCGAACGGAACGCCTTCGAAAGCCTCGGCTCCCCGGCCGATTGACTGCACGGCGTCCACCATGCGCCCGTCCCGCCCAAAGATTTCGTCGGCCAGCGCAATGAGGCGTGGATTGGGCGTCGCGCTCGGCGAGACGCGCCGCAGCATCTCGGCAAGCTCCCGTTCATCGCGTGCAGGCTGAAGCGCGGCGGCAATGATATAGGCCGAGGCCGTCGAGCGGCTGATGCCCGCATAGCAGTTGATGACCAGCGGTCGCGCACGATCCCAGCCTTCTGCGAATTCGAGAAGCGCGCGCATATGCGCCGCTCCCGGCAACGTCATACCCTCCTGGGGCGCGGCGATGTCGTGCAGCGACAGGTACAAGTGGTTGTGCTGCGCAATTGAAGCTGGTCGCGTCATCGCCGTGCCCGGCGCGAGCAGCGACAGCAGCCGCTCGGCCTGCGTCGAGATAACCGTCGCCTCTACCTTCGAAAGGGGACACACCCAGATCATCGCGACACCACGGCACGAGCGCCGCCTCCCTTGTTACCTTCGTTCCATGCGGCCAGTGCCGTTTCGAGCCGGGCCCAGGCCGGCTCGCCACCCGGCAGCCCAAAACGCAGCGCATGTGGCCGATCCGCGAAATTTCTGACCAGAATGCCGGCATCGCCTAGCGCATCGAACAGTGCGGTGGCGCCAGCCGTCAAGACATATCGGAACAGGCTCGTGCCGGCATGGACCGTCAACCCGTGACCCAAGAGCAGACGATCGAGCCGCGCGGCATCGGACGCCAGCCGCTGGCGCATCGCCGCCTGCCAATCGTGGTCATCAAGCGCGCGGATCCCATACTCCAACGCCGGCCCGGAAACAGACCAGGGACCGAATTCCGCGTCGAGCCGGGCGGCGATGTCGGGCGAAGCAATGGCGAAGCCGAGGCGGACACCGGCGAGGCCGAAGAACTTGCCGAACGACCGCAGGACGACGATGCCGCCCTGCCCCACGTCGCCGCAAAGCGATTCTGCCTGCGGTCCGACATCCATGAACGCCTCGTCGACGACCAACAAACCGCCGCGCCGGCGCAGCGTTCCGGCCAGCGCCAGCAGGTCGGCGCGGCCAATCACGCGTCCGTCGGGGTTGTTCGGGTTCACCACCACGGCAATATCCGCTTCAGCGAGCGCGGCAAGTTCGCGGACCTCGACCACGGAGTGCCCGGAGAGCGCAGCCGTCCGCGCGTGTTCGGCATACGTCGGCCCCAGGATCGCCGCGCGGCCGGGCTTCACCAGCGAAATAACGCGCGGCAACAGGATCTGGGTGCCAGGCGCGAGCGCCACCTGGTCAGGCGACAGCACGCCGTAGGCGCGGGCCGCTACCGCGGCGAGTTCGTGCGCGCGGGCCGGCTCGGGCAGCCGCGTCAGCGCTGTGGCGGGCAGGTCGAAAAGCGGATAGGAGTGCGGATTGATCCCGGTGGACAGATCGATCCACTGCTGCGGCGCATGCGGGAAAAGCGACCGCGCGCGACCAAGGCTGCCACCGTGGTCGGCCACCGCAGAAATGCCATCCGCCGGAACGCTCATGTCGGTTCTGATCGCCTTCCTCTCGCTCGCCGTCGAAGCGAAGCTTGGTTACCCCGACCGCCTGTTCGCGGCGATCGGCCATCCCGTCACCTGGATCGGCCGCCTGATATCCTGTCTCGACAAGGCTCTCAACCGCGCGACCGACAGCGACCGCACGCGTCGCCTTTGTGGGGTCGCCGCGCTGGCGGTCATCGTCGCCGTTCCGGCGCTGATCGCCTACGCGCTGGAACATATACTTCTGTCGCATGCGCTGGGCTACTTCGTGCTTGTGGCGGTGGCCACCACCCTGTTTGCGCAAAAGAGCCTGTCAGACCATGTCGAGGCTGTCGCGCGCGGCCTGGACGACGGCCTGCCGGCTGGACGCGACGCGGTTTCCAGGATCGTCGGGCGCGACCCGGAAAGCCTCGACCGCGCGGGCGTGGCGCGCGCGGCGATCGAAAGCCTTGCCGAAAACTTCTCCGATGGCGTCGTGGCGCCCGCCTTCTGGCTGGCCGTCGGCGGGCTGGCAGGGGGCGTGGCCTACAAGGCGGCCAACACCTCAGACTCCATGATCGGACACCGCACTCCGAGGCATGAGGCATTCGGCTGGGCGGCGGCGCGTTTCGACGACCTCGTCAACCTGCCGGCGTCGCGGCTGACGGCGCTGCTTTTGGTCGGGGCGGCGTTTCTCGTTCCCGGCGCGGATGCCGGCGCGGCGTGGCGCGCCGTCTGGCGGGATGCCGGGAAGCACCGTTCGCCGAACGCCGGCTGGCCGGAAGCGGCCATGGCGGGCGCGCTCGGCCTGGCACTTGCCGGCCCGCGCATCTACGGCGGCGTGAAGGTGGACGACGCGTTCATGGGCGATGGCGGCAGGCGCGATGCCACCGCCGCCGACATCAGGCGCGCGTTGAGGCTCTTCTGGTTGGCGGACGTGCTGTTGATGGGCGTATTGGCGGTCGTCGCGTTTGCGCTGTTCGTCTGAATCGTCAGAACTCGATGCCCTTCTGAGCTTTTACGCCGGCGGCGAAATGGTGCTTCACCGCTCCCATTTCGGTGACGAGGTCCGCCGCCTCGACGAGCGCGGGTTTTGCGTTGCGGCCGGTCACCACGACATGCAGATCGGGCCGGCGGGCCTTCAGCGCGCCGACCACCTGTTCGAGGTCGAGATAGTCATAGCGCAGCGCGATGTTGAGTTCGTCGAGCACGACCAGATTGATCGTCGGGTCCGCGAGCAGCTCGAGCGCCTTCTCCCACGCTGCTTCGGCCGCCGCGATATCGCGTTTGATGTCCTGCGTCTCCCAGGTGAACCCTTCACCCATCGTATGCCATACGACCTTGTCGCCAAAACCTGCGAAGGCATCCTTTTCGCCTGTGTGCCAGGCGCCCTTGACGAACTGCACGACGCCCACGCGATGGCCGTAACCTAGCATGCGCAAAGCGAGGCCGAAGGCCGCCGTCGTCTTGCCCTTGCCGGGGCCTGTGTTGACGATGAGCAGGCCTTTCTCGGTGACCGTCTTGCCGGCCACCTCGGCGTCCTGCACGGCCTTGCGCTTCGCCATCTTGGCGCGGTGCCGTTCTTCTTCCTTCTCGTCGATCGGCTTCATCATTTCACCTGCATCGGCAGCCCGGCCACCATGAAGAGAACCCGGTCCGCACGCGCGGCGATGCGCTGGTTCAGCCGCCCCTGCGCATCGCGGAACCGCCTGCCGAGCGCATTATCCGGCACGATGCCCATGCCGACCTCGTTGGACACGACGAACCATGGACCGCGTGGCGCGGCGAACACCGTTTCGAGTTCGTCCGAAAGCGCGTCGAGATCGTGATCGGCGAGCATATGGTTGCTGAGCCACAAAGTGAGGCAATCGACAAGCACCGCCTGTCCGTCCGGCAAGGCCCGCAGCACCCCGGCCAGGTCGAGCGGGGCATCGACCGTGCGCCAGCCCTCGCCGCGCCGCGCGCGATGGAGCGCGATGCGCTCAGCCATCTCGCCGTCATAGGCCTCGGCGGTTGCGATGTAGGTCCATGGCGGGGGCAGCGCCGTGGCGAGCTTCTCGGCGTGCGCGCTCTTGCCGGAGCGCGCACCGCCGAGCAGGAAGGTCAGGCTTCGCTGGGCAAGATCAGGCAAAGCTTTTGCTGAGATTGCCCGGCTGGCCGAGGAACCGCTGGCCCACGATGCCGACGATGCCGCCAAGCGCCACCCAGAAGATCAGGTTGGTGACGGTGACCGCGACCACGAACTGGTGATGCAGGTCCGCCGGGATGGGCGATTCATGGCTTGCCGGCTGCGGCGCGCCGATGACATGCGGCAGCACGATCAACGCGACGCCGATGATCGACAGAAGCACGGTGCCCCTGAATGCGATCAGCGCCAGTCCAGCGGCGGTGGCCACGACCGTGCCAACCCACCAGACCTGGCGGTCGAACAGATCGGCGGCGGGCATTGCCGGCAGTTCGGGCGGCAGTCCAAGGCCAGGCGCCAGCGTAAAGACGGCAAAGCCGGCAAAGCCCCACAGCATGCCCTGACGCCAGCTAGAAATGCCACCGGCGAATTCGGACACAGCAACCAGCAGCAGCGCGAAGCCGATGCCGCTCATCACATTGACCGCCAGTGAAAAGGCGAAACGCTGGAAGCCGTCGGCTGGCCCCCAGGCTTCCCCTCCCTCGGGCGTCGCCGCTTCGTGATGCGCGGTGGCGGCATCGGCGGGGGCCACTTCTTCCGCCGCCGTGCCATGATGGTGGCCACCGCCGCCGGCATTCTCGAATGTCTCGGCCTGCAGGATCAGAGGAACGGTGGCGTAGGTCTGCAGGGCGGCAAGGATCAGACCGGCAAGCAAGCCTGCGGCTGCCGCGGTGAACACGGCATTGCGAAACAGTGTCATGATGTCAGCCTCTCGTCAGTGGCAGGGAAAGGCCATTGAATGGCGGTAGTCGTGGCCGGCGTTGTGGACGACTTCCATCTGCGAGAAGCCGAGGAAACCGACGACGAAGAGGCCAAGCAGGGCGACGAGACCGAGCTGAGTCGCACGCGAAGCGGACGACGTTGCGGCGATAGAGGGCGAAGCGGTATTCATATACTTTATTCCTTTCGCCCTCCACCCGAGGGCATCGAGATAACGTCCCTGTCGCCGGCAGGTCTCCTGGCTCGCGGACTTGGCGCCTTCCCCGCCTTCCCGGGGCTTTTCGCCCCAGTGGCTTCTGGAAAAGGCTACCGCTTACAGTTGCGGGGGCAGCCGCGGCTTTGGGTGAAGACCCGCACCGCATTCCCTCTCGGTCCTTCCGGAACCGTCGACTGCAAAACTATAAATGACAAAGCGATGCGCGGCAAACCAATTAACCGGCGTAGGCCGTCGCGAATTGACAAACCGAACGCCGAAGTATCCGCTGGCGCAAGGAGCCCGATCATGCCGAATGCCGCCGAAAAAGACCTCTATCTTGGCCTGCGCCAGATCGAAGACACCTTGCCGACAAGCGCCTATATCGACCCGGGCGAATATCAGCGCGACCTTGAGGCGATCTGGTACAAGCGCTGGATCCTGGTGTGCCGGTCGGCCGACATCGCCGCGCCGCTGGCCTACAAGGTCTTCATCGTCGGCTCCCAGGAAGTGCTGGTCGTCAGGGATGACACTGGCGTACTGCGCGCCTTCCACAATACCTGTCGCCATCGTGGCTCACAGCTCTGCCAGGCCGAAAGCGGACGGCTCAAGGCGCGGCTCATCACCTGCCCCTATCATGCATGGTCCTATTCGCTGCGCGGCGATCTCGTGCGCGTCCCGTCGAAGTCGCTGCCGGACGACTTCCTGAAATCCGACTATCCCTTGTATTCCGTGAAGCTGGAGGAATGGCGCGGATTCGTCTTCGTGAACCTCGACGAGCATGCGACGGACACGGCTGCCGGCACCTTCGACGAGAGTTCCGTCAGCCTTGCGAATTGGCCGCTCGAAGACCTCGTCACCGGCCACGTCTACAGCAAGGTCATGAACTGCAACTGGAAGATCTTCTGGGAAAACTTCAACGAGTGCCTGCACTGCCCCGGCGTCCACAAGCACCTGTCCAGCCTCGTGCCGATCTTCGGGCGGGGGCTGATGGCGCGCCACGACGATCCCGACTGGGAACGGCACGCGGACAACGACGCCCCCGAGTTTTCCGGCAAGTTGCGCGAGGGCGCAGAGACGTGGTCGGAAGACGGGCGGTCGCACGGGCCTCAGTTCCAGGGCCTGACGGACGTGGAGCGGGCCGCCGGCCAGACCTATGCGATGAACCTCCCGTCGATGTTCATCGTCGGGCATGTCGACTATGTCCGCACCGTACGCCTGCTGCCGCTTGGCCCCGAGCAGACCCGGCTGACGGCCGAGTGGCTGTTCCCGGCGCAGGACATGCCGCCCGGCGGCCTCGACAACATCGTCGGCTTCGGCAAGCAGGTGATGGAGGAGGATGCAATGGTCTGCGAACTCAACCAGCGCGGCCTTCATTCGCGCCGCCACAAGGCGGGGGTACTGATGCCCGAGGAGTATGAACTCGCGCGCTTCCACGGCTGGGTCCGCAGCCAACGCGAGGCCTTCGCCGCATCGCCGGACGACGCCGCCCACTGACTGCATTCGATCCGGCAGATTAACGTGACGAACCAGCCTCCCCCGAGCGGGACAAAGCCACCGGGACGCATCGACGCCATCGACGTCGCGCGGGGCGCGGCCCTTGTCGCGATGGCGATCTACCACTTTGCCTGGGACCTCGAATTCTTTGGCTATTTTCCGCCGGCGATGACCGCCGTGGGCGGCTGGAAGATGTTCGCGCGCTGCATCGCGTCGAGCTTTCTGTTCCTGGTCGGCGTCAGCCTGTTCCTCGGCCACGCAAGGGGCATCCGCTGGCGAAGCTTCGCCAAGCGGTTCGCGATGGTTGCAGGTGCCGCGCTCGCCATCACGGTCGCGACCTGGTTCGCGGTGCCGAACGGCTTCATCTTCTTCGGCATCCTGCATGAAATCGCAGTGGCCAGCCTGCTGGGTCTGCTGTTCCTGCGCCTGCCGGCAGTCGTCACCCTGATCGTCGCGGCAGCGGTCATCGCCGCGCCGCACTACCTGCGCTCCCCGTTTTTCGACGACCCCTGGTGGTGGTGGACCGGACTGTCGGAAAGCCGCCCGCGCTCCAACGACTTCGTGCCGGTCTTTCCCTGGTTCGCGGCGGTTCTGATCGGCATGGCGGCGGCAAACATCGCGCAGCAGACCGGATTGCTGGGCAGGCTCGCGGCCTGGCGCACGCCCCGCTGGACCCGTCCGTTGTCATGGGGCGGACGCCACAGCCTTGCCTTCTACCTGATTCACCAGCCGGTGCTGATTGGCTGCGTGTGGCTGTTTTCGCAGGTCTTTCCGGCAGCCGAACTGCCGCGCGAGGAGCGTTTCTTGCGATCCTGCGATGTGACCTGCGTCGAGCAACGCGACACGGCGTTCTGCACGCGCTATTGTGCCTGCATGCTTGACACTCTGCAGCGCGAAGGCGCCCTGGAGGGCATCTTCTCCAGCGAGCGGAGCGAGACCTTGCGGAGCCAGGTGGAAGACATCGCGAGCCGCTGCACCGTAGAGACGGACGATGCGATGCTCCAAGGGGGAGACCAATGAGCGACGCGAAGAAGAGACATGCCAAGCATCAACCGCCCCATCCACCTGTCGCAGCACCCGTGACGGCCACGCCGAAGACCGGCGGGCCACCCTGGCCCCCGCTGATCTATGTCTCGGCGATTGCGATCAGCATCATCCTGCATTCGCTCTATCCGCTGCCGTGGTTCGGCTCGCCGATGTCGTTTATTCTGGTGCCTATCGGATGGCTGGCGCTGCTCGCCTTCGTGGCACTGATCGTCACCGCGATCAGGACAATGCGACGCCACAAGACGACGATAAACCCCACGGCGATGCCGGATCACCTGGTGACGGACGGCCCCTTCGGTATTTCGCGCAATCCCATGTACCTTGCCAACACGCTGCTGCTCATCGGCGTGGGATTTGTCTCTGGCATCACGTGGTTCGTGCCACTCGCGATCATTGCCGCGTTCGTCACTCAAAAGCTCGCCATCGAAAAAGAAGAACGCTGGCTGGCGGAGAAATTCGGCAAGCGATACCGCGACTATGCCAAGCGGGTCCGGCGCTGGATCTGATGTTCAGGTGTTGACGCCGAGTTCGGCGAGGCGCTCCACGCAGGCTTCCTCGGCGTGGTCGAGTTCGCTGAGCGTCTCCTCGAGGTCGCGGCGCTTCTGGCGCAGGTCCTCGCGCTTCTCCTCGATGCGCTTGATCATCAGCTTGAGCTGGCCCACCTCCCCCGGCGGCTCCCTGTACATCTGGATGATCTCGCGGATCTCGTTGATCGAGAAGCCCAGGCGTTTGCCGCGCATGATCTGGCGGATGAGATGCCGGTCGGAGGGCCGGAACAGCCTTGTTCGGCCACGCCGCACCGGCTGGATCAGCCCCTCATCCTCATAGAAGCGCAGCGTGCGCGTCGAAACGTCGAACTCGCGGGTTAGTTCCGTGATCGTGTAATATTCCCGCATGGGGTCTCCGCGCCGGCTGAGTCCAGCAAGCGCCCAGTCAGCATGGCATTTACGTAAAAGTCAATTTTTGCAGAGCCTGGTAGCCCTGGCGTAGCCCATTGAAGCGAGCGGGTCGTTCTTTTTCGGGTAGCAACAGGCAAACGCTATGCGCCAAAGCCAGGGGTGCATGATGCGAAGTGGAAATCGTCCAGATCCGCCTGAGACGGACCCAAGCTCGTGTTGCTGGTTTGCGTTGAGCCGTTGGTCCCTATTCCGCTGTCAGGATACCGAAAGCCCATACACTTGAAGAACTTGTCCAGAAGAAGCTGGTCGAAATGCCCCTTCCATGTGGCCATTGTCGCCGCAGCGGCTTCCGGCGTAGCCCCTCGCTTGTATGGTCGGACGGACGTCAACGCGTCGAAAACATCGCAAATCGCGACAATTCGAGCCGCAGCGCTGATCTCGTCACCAGTCAAGCCGGACGGGTAGCCGGAACCATCCAGCTTTTCGTGATGATGTAAGGCGACCTTCGCAACGAGATCGGGCATGCCGCTGCCGTTTGCCAATATCTCATAGCCCTTGTGAGTGTGGGTCTGCATGACCGCTACCTCGTCGGCAGTCAGCATTCCGTTCTTGGTGAGGATCGCTGTCGGGATACGAACCTTGCCGATGTCGTGCAGAAGCGCGCTGAGACACAGGATTTTGACCAATGGGCCATCAAGCTTGAGGTGTCGTGCGAACAAGCCGACAAGCGCACAGACCGCGATCGAATGCTGAAAACTGGTTTCGTCCTTCGTTTTCAGTT